>Ga0194113_10000190_pt1 | contig 74095 bp, 65 predicted proteins | sample TA2MahC200mmetaG_FD_146193 | JGI IMG/M metagenome (GOLD analysis project Ga0194113, IMG submission 146193) | Freshwater microbial communities from Lake Tanganyika, Tanzania - TA2015017 Mahale Deep Cast 200m | ecosystem: Environmental > Aquatic > Freshwater > Lake | place: Tanzania: Lake...
CACGATATGTTATTGGAGTTTTGTTCAACTGACCGGCACTATTTAAAATTGATTGAACTTTTTGATTGTAATAATTTACTGGAAATAGGTTAGCTCTAAAAGGTTCGTCCCAAATCATAAAGTTTTTGATAGCAGAATGATTTTTATAATTATCCGCAAAGTCTTGAATTCTTGAATCAAACTGCCCGGCATAAAGATTATTAGCAGTTTCGTCATCCACTGCGATGTAATCTAAATCAATTACATAATTATATGGTGCTGTATTATGCCATTCTATTTCTATATCATAATCCGTAAAGGTAATATTTGGTTTTACATTATAATTCTTTAACTGAACAGTGCTTAAACTATCTGTAAAATCATACACAGTCGATTCCTCTATATAAGGTACGTAATCTACAGGACCGTTTACAGTTTTGTAATAGCATAATATTGGAATCTCTTTCCAGTTATTATCCGTAAATTCATTTGCTTTGATTGTCCTGCTAAGTGTATGGCCTCCGACTTTTTTTATTCTTACAGTTAATACGTTAATGTCAGGCAATGGAAAACCTGTTGCATATGGTAAACGCATTCTTACTTTTAAATAATAATTTAAACCATCCGGTTGTAGGTTTTTTTCTCTTAAGTTTCTTGCTATGATACCATAAATATCAGTCCCAGGTATCCATTGTCTATAATTTGGCTGATTAGGGTTATTTAAATTTTCAGGGGAAATATCCCAATGCATTAATGCACGCAAATTAACAACAGGATTAACATCCTTTCGATTACTACCCGTAAATATATTTAAGAAATCAACATTATTTGTTCCAATTTCCTCCACCTGGTAAAGCCATCGTTTGGGGTAATAATTGTTATAATTTGCGTCACGATCAAAACCGTTGGTTAAATAAACATCAATATTTTGTGATGCTGCTTTATCTAAGTCAGTGATTATATCAGCAAGCGGTATAGAACCGTAGGTGTGTGGAGGATTAATAGGATATTTCTGAAAATATTTTAGACCTGCATAGTTTATACCAAAGGATTTAACAGTGTCCCAAAAATGATTGCTATGAAATAATGGACCACCAAAATCTGCAAATGAACTTACGTGCTCTGCACCTATTATAAATCTATTTTGCTGTTGTGAGAAAATAGAAACCGGCAGAAGAAGATATAAAAGAAGCAATTGTTTTTTCATAATTTACTCCCAATAAATATTTGTATTAATTATTTTAAATAAAGCATTTTAATTCTGTTAGAGTATCCATCTTTTGTTTTCAGCTCGCAAAAATAAATTCCGCTGGCAAGTTTATACTTGCTGGCATCAAATTCAGCTTGATATTCTCCTGCATCTTTTTCTTCATTATTAATTAGTGTTAAAACTTCCTTCCCAAGTAAATCGTAAATTTTCAGAGTGATAGAATTTTTACTTTTTAATTCATAATTGATAATTGTTGAAGGATTAAAAGGATTAGGATAATTTTGAACAAGAATATATTCTGCCGGATGAGAAGTTTGAGTTTCATGTATATTCGTGACAATGTGTGGATTGCCAAGAAAAATCAAAACATATCCTCTTCCTGAGCCACACGATTCAGTAGCCACAAAATCTTTTACTCTATCACCGTTTTGATCACCACAGTTTATTGCTTTATGTGGAAAACTACCACACGCTTCAAGCAATCCCCTCATTCCATAGGGATTTTTGTTACTTATATGGGGACCTCCAAGATGAAGACTGAATGATTTATAATATGATGGGCTTAGAATGAAATCATCAAATCCATCATTATTAAAATCCCCAATATTATGAGCTGTTGCACCGACAGAAATACTAGGATTAGTTGTATCTGGATCTGTAATATAAAATGATGGGATTGTATCAATAGCATTAAATGAACCAAAATGAACATGATGTATTGAATCTCTATCAGGGCGATATATTATTAAATCAGGAAAACCCGATCCATTAATATCTGATAATGAAAAGAGCAGTTTAACCCAACCGTATGAATACCACTCATTTTTCATTAAAGATTCATATTTAAAAGTTTCGCCACCTTCAACAAATGAAAAATTGTTATTACCAAGATATATATGAAATACATTTAAACTATCTCTTGAGCCTGGTGGAATAGATCGTACTCTGATACTTAATATTAAATCATCAAAATCGTCATTATTGATGTCCCCTACATGAAAACATGTCCCATAATTGTCTAGTACAGGCATTCCAAGTCCACGTTTTCCTCCATGAACTTTATATGTTGCAGTGTCAGGCGGTATTTCATTCCCAATATAAATGTATATTGTGCCGCCGTAATTATCTAGATCCCCCGCAGTTGAATCTTGCGGTTTGCGCAAACTATTCTCAGAATTAATTACAATATCTTGTTTCCCATCATTATTAAAATCGCCATACTCGACTCCAGGTTTGCCAGCTCCAATAGAAAAATAATCTCTAGTTGGATATAATGTAGGTAAAGGTATAGAGTATTCAGGTATTGTATCGATTGCTAATGTTGTGGAGTTGCTTCCGTAGTAAAAAAGAATTTCTCCATCATAATCAAATCTGCTTGGATCATAATTTGTTAAGTGCATTGCAATTAAGTCCTTGAAACCATCTCCATTGTAATCACAAACTGCAAGGCACCTGCCTGTATAGGTTACATCAACTGAATTATCAAGTACCCCAGCTCCACCAAAGTAAACATAGGTGTCGTTCCAGTTACCTACTATGATGTCTTGTTTACCATCTTTGTTTATGTCATGTACTTCAACATTAAATGCCATACCGTACCCGCTTACTCTCCAGTGCTCAACGGGGAAAAAACTAGGTGGTTGACCGAATGCCTTTATTGTAAAAATTAATAAAATGGTTAGTAACTTTTTCATGGTGACCTCTAAAAGAAGATTATTACACTTAAAGCACTAAAGATAAACATTGAGTAAGTTAAATCAATTTCTGCACACGCAACAGAACCTCTTACTTCAATCCATGGCTCAAGTCGAATGGGTGATTGTGCAAGTAGAATCGAAGAGAAAAAGAAACTGAATAATATTATTTTTTTCATTTTGAACATGTGGATTTTACTTCTCAAATTTAGTTAAAATAAATTTGTTGTTGTAGAATTCTTTCGCATTCATACCAAACTTATTAATTTTTATTTCTTTGCTTGGTCTTCTTGCTCCGTTGCTGTAAAGAGTTCCAAGTATCATTAAGTTTTCGTTTATATCTATTCCATTATCTTTCCAGCGTTTAATGTTCATTCCAATAAATGCTGCTGCATATAAAATGTTGGTTGAGTCGTTTTGTAGTTTTTCTTCAAGTTCACCTTTGGTTTTACTTAGAGGAATTATTTTTGTGCACTCATCTCCCAAGTAATAATAACTTTTTGTCCAGTTAAGCTGTTGTTCTATCCAACTTGCGGTCTCATATTTAATTTGGCAGAAGCCAACTGATGCATTTAACCCAAATTGTAAAAGTAAAAAATCAAGTTCATCATCAAGCCAGGTTGTATTTAAGTAACGTTCGGTGAAAATGATTGTTGCGAGGACTCTCTCTTATCTTAAAAATGTCGGAAGCGTTCTGAATAAATCCCCTTTTTTCGGAAATGGCATTTTCGATTTCCTTTTGGCTACTTTGTTGTGCAAATGCCGAAAAATCCAAGGTTAGAAAAAAGAATATCAAAAGTATGTACTGCTGTTTATTAATAAAAATCATTTCGTATAAATCATTTTCTTTACATCAAAAAATTTTCCAGCTTGGATTTTATAAAAATAAACTCCGCTTGGAAGATCGCTTAAAGGATTAAATGCAATTTCATGCGTTCCGGATTCTTGCACTTCATTCAATAAAACAAATAGCTCCTCGGCACGACTGTTGAATATTGTAATTTTAACTTTTTCAGATTGAAGGAGTTTATAAGTTATTTTTGTTGAACTATTAAAGGGGTTTGGACTGTTCTGAAATAAGAAGAATCCTTCGTCATCTACATTTACACTTAAAATTTTGATTGGTGTATATTTTACATTTTTTTCCGGATCAATAAACTTTAATCTATACTCATAATTACCATGGTGAATTAAGTGATCGTCGAAATAACGAATTTTCTTTTCTGATTTCTCTTTTACATCGATAGAGTAAATTACTTCCCAGTTCTCAAATGAAGTTTTCCGTTCGAGCACCATGCTCACACCATTTTTCTCATGTAACGAAATCCATCGGATCTTTGCGAGCCCATCGTAAAATGAGACATCAAAATCTTCGATTGAAAAATTTCCTTCGAATGGTCGAGTAACGGCAAAAGTTACTATATCTCTTTCTGAATTATGTAATTTATCAGAGAATGCTGTGATCCTCATGTCAGAATTCCAAACAAGAATTATTTTATCACTACTTTTAAAATCTAAATCTGAGAACATTGCTCCATTTTCTTTTAGTTGAAGTTGTAAATTCTCAGAGATAATTTGACCGTACAACTCCACTTTTTTTCCAGCTTTGGATGAACAACTCCAATAGATTAAAAAATCATTTTGAAATTTAGAGACCATTGGATTTAAGATGTCAGAACAATTATTGCTTAAAACTTGGCTTATGCTTGAATTGAAAAATCCTTTAGTTGAAAGAAATTGTGCTTTTATTATTTTCGAACCGTCATTTTCCACCGTGAACAATAATAAAAACTTATCACCGAATTGAATCAGCTCAGAGATCTCAAAATTATCATATGAAGAAAGGAGCTCGCTTCCAAATGCACTAAGTTCTCTTCTTCCATTTGACTGCAATTTCTGCACGAACATTTTTTTTGTACTTGAGATACTTGTGTAGAATATTGTAAGTCCAGAGTTCCTATTAAAAAATAGTCTATAATCTTCAGTTTTCAGCGAGGGATTAGACACAAATTTCCCGAATTCACCAAACGACTTGGTGCCAGATTTATCAATCTTTTGAATATAGAGTTGACCGCTTGAATTTGATTTGTCAACCCATCCGATGAAAACGCCTCCATTTCTATCGGAAACTGCTTTTGGTTTGTATTGAGCCCCGCTGAGTTGAATGACAGGTAATCCATCTTTCTTCCATAATGTTTCACCAAACAAATTCAGCTTTTGGGAAAAAATATTTCCGTCAGCATCGGTTCTATAATCTCGCCAAGTTATAAAAATATTACCTTGTTCATCTGAGTCGGAACTGATTTCAGCTTGCTTGCCATTTACATCTGCAATTGGAATTCCTTCGTTATTCCAGATGATTCCATTCCTATCGATTAATTGTCCGTAAACATCTCCTTCCGGATCTCGACGATGATCGATCCAACTAATAAAAATTAATTGAGAATTGACAACAGTCATTGAAACATTTTCTTGTTTTGAAAAAATTTTTGGCGTAAGCTGTCCACCCATACCCAAATCATAAGAAGAAGTGGTCTGTCTTAACATTTGAAATTTCAGTACAGGTCCGGCAAAATTGTTTTCTGAATAAATGAGGCAGTATTCATCTCGCTCAAGCTGGATCACTTCTAATAATTTTTGATCTCCTTTGTCAGAAATTAATTGTTGAAGCTCATCTTGTGTAAAGCCGAACGAATTTTGGATGACAAATAAAAATAAAACGTAGTGTAAAAATTTAGGCAACCCTTAACTCCTCATTAAATCTAACTGAAACCAACTTTGAAATCCCTTCTTCTTCCATAGTTACACCGTATAAAGTCTGCGCAGATTCCATTGTAAGCTTATTATGAGTGACAATAATAAACTGTGTATTTTCGGAAAATCTTTTTATTAATCTAACGAATCTTCCGATGTTTGCGTCATCGAGAGGTGCATCCACTTCGTCAAGAATACAAAAGGGACTTGGCTTAACGAGATAAATCGCAAAAAGCAAAGCTGTGGCTGTAAGAGTTTTCTCTCCTCCGGAAAGGAGATCGATTGATGTCGGGCGTTTACCTTTAGGTTTTGCAATGATTTCTATCTTTGCTTCAAGCGGATCAATATTTTCTTCTAGTTTTAAGTCTGCTTCATCACCTTGATCAAATAAAGTCCTGAATATATCAATGAAGTTTATTCTGATCTGCTGGAAAGTTTCGAGAAAAAGTTTTTGTGCAGTTGCGTTTATTTCTTCGATTACTTGATGAAGTTGTTTTTCCGCATCCACTAGATCAGTTCTTTGTTCGGTTAAAAACAACAGCCGTTTTTTTTCTTCTTCAAATTCCGCGAATGCAAGAGAATTTATTGGTCCCATCATTCGCATTTTGTTTTTCAAAAGGTGCACTGTTTGAGAAACTTCATCAAAATTATAAGTCTCAAGATCTTCGAAATCTTTATATACAAGCTTGATTTGATATTCTTCATTAATTCGTTCCGCAAGATTTTGTGATTTAAGTTCACATTCATTTACAGTTAATTCTTTTGAATGAATTTCATTTGACAAACTCTCTGAAGTCTTCCTTTTTTTGTTTAGTCTTTTATCATGCTCTCCGATAGAATCTCGAATTGTGTTATAATCTTTAGTGATAACTTTAAGTTCGTTGTTCAGCGAATTTTTTTCTTCTTCTAAAATGTTCTTCTTTGCTTGATGCTCTTCATTCGAAAGCTTAAGATCATTTATTTCATTCTCTGCTTGTGCAATTTCATTGTTTCTGCGGTCGTTAGTCGATTGAAGCGAAGCAATTTCGTTCTTAGAAAGTTCGATTAAGTTTAGTTTGTTTGTTTGCTCACTTTGGACTTTTGTTAATTGAATTTTAGTCTCATTCTCTTCTGTAATCAGAGAAGAAAACTGATTTTCAAGATTAGTAAGATCAGTTGAGTCACTCTTGAAATTCTTCTCTGCTGAATCAATCTGAGTTGTTAGTAAATTGAGCTCTTCAGTGAAAGAGATTTTTTTAAGTTCAAGGTCATCATTAATCTTTTTTAAGTTGACAATTTCTGTGTTTAGTTTTTCAATTTCTTCAACCGCTTTGTTCTTTTCGAATTGAATTTGCGAAACTTGCTTCTCGAGATTTGCTTCGTCAATTCTCAATAAATTTAAACTTTCAGTGTATGCTTTAATGTCAATTGAATTAGCTTCATTGATAGTATCCTCAAGCTGATTAGTTATTTTATCAAGCTTGTAACTTTCTTTGGTGAAAATATCATTTAATTCAGAGAGAACTTTTTGTCTTCCGAAGGCAGTATCGACAGAAGTCTTTTCGCTGCCGATTTCAACTAATCCATTTGATCTAAATACATCGCCATCGATTGTAACACAGTCAATGTCAGAATATTTTGAAGTAATATTTTTTGCTGCTTGTATTGATTCGACCAGACAAATATTGCCGATTGTTGTTTCAAAAAATCTTCGCCAATGAGCTGAGCATTCGATTAAGTCAATTACCCAGCAGGTGAATCCGGCTTCACGCTCAATTTTCCTTTTTGTTCTTTTCAGAAAATATTGATTAATAAAACCCTTAAAACCTTCTTTTTTAATTTCAAACAGATAAAAAGAAGCTTGTCCAAGATGCCTTTCTTTAAGGAATTTAATCCCTTCAAATAGATCATCTCTTCTTTCCAAAAGGATATGGCTGAGAAAATTTTTTAAAAGTGTATCGATTGCAATTTTATATTTGTCTTCAACCGAACCTGCATCTGCAGCTAAAATTTTTGTACCTCGGTTCCATTGGGTTTTAGAAAGAAGTTCTTTTGTACCTTTCGATATACCTTCTAAATTTTCGATAAGATTTTTAATGAAGTCTATTTTAGTTTTTACACCATTGAGCAATCCTTTTACTTCAAGCTCCTCCTGCTTGAGCTTATCGATGTTTTTCTCGAGGTGCTCCTTTCGTGACTGATTAAACGTTAAAATATCTTCTGCTTCTCGAACTCGTTTTTGTATAGCGAACAATTCATTCATCATCGAGGAAAGATATCGTGCAGCTTTGTCGACCGTTTCTTCAGATTCTGTTAATCTTGCATTGAGATTTTCGATACTCTCTTGGTTATTTTGAGTCCGTAAGTTTATTTTCTCAAAATTATTTTTTGACTCATTGTAATGATCGTTTAATTTTTTCAGTTCATCTTGTTTAAGCCCAGCAGTCTCACGTTTCAATGTTAAATAAGAAGTTAACTCGTCTTTCTTCTCGCCGAACACAGCAAGTTGTTGAGTAATAGCCGAAATATTCGTTAAGAAATTTTCAATTTCTAATTCTGAATTAGAAATAAAAGTGTGCAGCTCTGAAATTCTAACCGCATTTTCAGAAGTTTCTTTTTGGAATCGGTTTATGTTTACTTCCGCATTGAGAGATTTTTCTCTGAACGTGATGATTTGTTCTTGAATTTTATGTATCGCTTCAGTTTGAAAAAGAATTTCTTCACGTTTTGAAGAAAGTTTAAGTTCAATCGCATCAAGCTCATGATAAAGGTGCTGTTGTTCTTCTTCTAGCTTTCTAATTTCTTCACCAATTGAATCTTTTTCTTTGTGCAGATTCTCCAACTGAACTCTGTAGGAATTTGCAATGTGTAAATATTTGGAGTATTCTCTTTCTGCGAGGCCGATTTCCAATTCTTTAGTTTCACCATAAATTCGAGTGAATTGTTCGGCTTTTTTCGATTGTCGTTCTAGTGAGTTTACTTTTTTCTGTACTTCTGCATGGATGTCATTCACACGGATTAAATCTTGTTGACAAGCATCAAGTTTCCGGAGTGCTGCCTTTCTTCTATGTTTGTATTTATTTACGCCTGCTGCTTCTTCAAACAAAACTCTTCTATCATCTGCTTTATTGCTGAGAATGCTTTCTACCATTTTCAGTTCAATAACCGAATAAGCATTAGCACTCATTCCAGTATCCATGAAAAGATTTGTAATATCTTTCAACCGGCAGATACTTTTATTCAATAAGTATTCACTTTCACCGGATCTATACAACCGGCGAGTAATGGTAACATCGCTGTAGTCAATTGGAAGAATATTTTTATTGTTTTGAACGGTTAGAGAAACTTCTGCTAATCCGATCGGTTTGCGATTTCTCGTTCCATTGAAAATCACATTTTCCATCTTATCGCTTCGCAGAGTGCTAGTTCGCTGTTCGCCTAAAACCCATCTCAAAGCATCGACTACGTTCGTTTTGCCGCAGCCATTTGGGCCAACTATCGCAGTTAATCCATCCGTAAATTTAATTTCTACCTTGTTGGCAAAAGATTTAAAACCAAATATTTCTAATTTTGATAAATACACTTAAGATGATGTTACTTAGTTAATGAAATAAAGATTAAAATATTCCCAGAAAAGGGCAGTGAACTCGAAGTAAATAAACAATCCGCTGATTAATGCTGCGAAGAAAATGATAAATGAAAAATTCACATTTAACTTTCTAACTTCAAATAAAATCGAAATTCCCTTGAGCAGCCGCGAAAGAATCCATAAATGAAAAATTAAAATTAAACCAAAAACTACGATATTATATTCTTGAAATTGTAAAACCTTATAGGCAACAATTCCTAACGGCAGACTGATAACGAATGGAAACACGCTCCAAACTGTAAGAGAATATGCATGCGATAGGAAAATTTTCGAACGTACAAATAAATTAAAAAATTTGACAAGCAGCGTAGTTAGCAAGATTAACGCGAAAAAGAAAATCGAACCATAAAAAATAGTCGCAAAGGGCCTCCAAGCAAGATAACTTATGAATTCAAACATAGGCTCCGAGTTGAACAACGAGATAAATTTTTCGAAAATAATTTTGTCTTTGAAATAAAACAGCACTCCGCTGTGCAAAAGTGCTATTGAGGTTGTAACGATTATCGCAAGCAAAGTAGTCTGAAATGTTGAAATCACTCTCTCATCGCGAATATCTGAAAAGAAATTATAAGTTTTCAGTAATGCTCTTGTAGTGTACTCTCTGAAACGTCTTGTTGAATTAATTAAGAGAACAAGCATGACAATTAATCCGATTCCAGTAAAAACAAAAATTACATTTTGATCGTCAGAAAAATTTCCTTGTACAATTATTGGTAGTTTTTCATTCTTGAAATAACTTTCAACTACTTTGTAGGAGAGTTTTTGCTTGTTACGATATTCATTAATCAAGCCTAACGAGAACAATTTATTATCAACCGAACCGGCAATTACAGAATGATATGGCAGTCGATAATCAAACAAAGTGTTAACAAAAAATGGGATTGAGTCTTTTTGAAGAGTTTCAAAATATCCTGCTAAATATTTTGCTTGTGCCTGTTCAGAATACGGATCGCTGTAACCATCATTTACTTTGTAACTGTGGGAATAGCCGATTGATGAGATTAAAAAGTTCTTATTGTTTTCTTTTAATTTGGAGATCGTGCTTTGAATTTCACTCAATTTTAATTTATAAGTTTCAAAGCCGATAAATGAAAATCTTTCATCATCAATATCTATAATTTTATCTGTTGTATAGAAATTTAGTATTGATGGATTTTTTGTTTGAGAGAATTTTACAAGCTCAATCAAATTTTCTAATTGAAGTTTTGAATTCGCAAATCCAAAATTTAATGCAACAATTGAAGGCGAACCTGAATGCAGGTTATGAAGATGTGTAATGATTTGTTTTATTGATAGACGATTTTTTTCAGAGTCATAAAATGACTCGGTATATATTTTGCTCTCGATATCAACAAATAGTAAAAATCCGAGGCGGTCACATTCTTCTACAAATTCTTTTGAAGGAACCGAATTCAATACTCGAATAGCATTAGCTCCAAGATCCTTTGCTAAATTTAAATCACGAGAAACTTTGGATTCGAAAAAAGAAAACTGATTTTCTGCAAAATAAGTTATACCTTTTAGGTCATAATGATATCCGTTCAAAAGAAATTTATTTTTTGATAATTTAATTTCTCGAAATCCGACGTACTGCGAATTTTCATCTATTGGCATGTTATTATGAAAAAGCAAAGTTTTAACAATGTAACGAACAGGTGTTTCAGGACTCCATAAATTTGGATTAGCAATATTTATTTTTCCATGAATTGAATATTGATTTTTATCCTTCAGGTCAAAAAATAATTTTTCAGATGATATTTTAGACAACTGTGACTCATCGTAAACGGAAATCTCAATCAGAAAATTTTCAAGGTCAATATTACTTCCATTTTGATTGTTTATTATGCTTATGTCATAATTCAAAATTCCTCTTGGATTTACTAGATCTACATCGGTGAGGAAGTTAACTTCACCTATGAAAGAACTTGGATAAACAGTAATAAATGGAGGTTTGAACAATCCTGTATTTTTTTCAGGAAAAAGGATTTTACTAGCGAGAATTCTGTTATGTTTGCTACGAGATTTATTTGTGAGTACTAACCTTATCGTATTTTCAGAATCGTCGCGTATCAGTTTCGAAGAGAAATCGAATGTTTGTAATGGTAATTCCGACGGATCAAATGACAGTCGGTTTTCATTAATGTAAACTTCGTCCAGATTAACGACATTTTCAAAAGTGATTGAATAGATGTTTGGATTGCCGTATTTAGGAATTCTAAACTTTCTCCTAAGAATTACTGATTCGTTAGAACTGTGAATAAAAGGAATATTGATTTTTTGCCAATTATCGTCACTTTTTTCTGGTTTCATCTGCCAATCCGAATCTAAATAGACAATTTGTCTCAATGAGCGACCAATTTGGCTATCCGTATCTGGAGAGTTCGATTGAGCGATAGACAAATTGGACAATAAGGATAGGAATACTAATATATTAGATAGAAAAAGTAACTTTAAATTGATTTTCATGTTGGCTTAAAACATGCAAATATAATCACAAACCCTCCCCAAAACAATGAAAATAATGGTCAGAAATGATAAAATTTTCTACATTTTAAGGCCGTTAAATGTTTATTCTATACTATGATGCAGCTTGTATAATATTAAAAAACGACTCCGCTTTTAGACAAGCTCCACCGATTAATCCTCCATCAATATTTGGTTGGGCAAAAAGTTCTTTGGCGTTTTCCGGTTTAACGCTTCCACCGTATAGAATTCTTATTGAGTTTGATGCCGATCTTCCAAATTTTTTTTCAATCAGTTCCCTCAAATGATAATGGACTTCCTCAGCTTGAGCCGGCGAAGCGGTTTTACCTGTTCCAATTGCCCACACAGGTTCGTAAGCCAATGTTAAAGTTTGTAATTGTTCGGTTGTAACATTGGTAAGTCCTTCGTTTACTTGTTTGGCAACAACTTGGAAAGTCATATTGCTTTCTCTTTCAGCTAAAGTTTCGCCGATACAGAAAATCGGTTTCAATCCTGAAATTAGCGCCTTCAGGATTTTCTTGTTTATCATTTTGTCATCTTCATTAAAAATTGAACGTCGTTCCGAATGTCCAATTATAACATATTCCACTCCGAATGATTTCAACATTTTTGCAGAGATTTCTCCAGTAAAAGCACCATCATTCTCAAAGTGCATATTTTGAGCGCCCAATTTAACTCCCGAATCTTTCAATAACTCTTTTGCAGTTTCGAGAGACGTGAATGGAGGAGATACTATTACTTCAGTATTCGAATTAAACTTGGATAGTTTTTCCTTCAAGCCGGAAATAAGCTCAATAGTTTCGGTTTTATCTTTATACATTTTCCAATTACCAGCAACAATTTTATTACGCATTTTTCAACCTCATTATGTATTTTTCTTAAGTAATATCTAGATTATTTTTATAAAATTACAAAACAACATAGAGCGTTCCAAATATGACTGACTTAAATGGAATAGTATCGCTTCTTATCGCATGTCTTGAAATTCTTTTAGTGATAAACATATTGATTTTTTCCAAGCGGACGCACGAAGACGCAATTGTGATTTTGATTATTGTTCTTTTACTGGTGTACCAATTAGTGGAGTTTGCAATTTGTAACTTAAACCTCACTTCGAGCATGATGGTTTATTTTGCGTTTGCAGTAATTTCTCTCTTGCCGCCGATGGCATTTACGCTCGTATCATATTTTTATTTTTATGGGAAGATAAGCAGACTAATCGCTTTCCTTCCTGCGATATTTTTTTTAGTGTACTATTTACTTGTAATTTCTCAGTTCGAAGTAGCAAAGTGTACAATGCTTTATGCTGCTTACAACTATCCATATGGTTTTTGGTACGGTACTTTTTACTATGGTGAAATATTATTCTCTATCGGTTTGATAGTTTATAACATTAAGAATAGTGTAAACAGGTACGGAAAAAAACGGGACAAAATACTACTGTTTGGATTCCTGATCTTTACTGTTCCAATGATAATTGCATATTTTTTATATCCATTCATAGTAGAAATTATTGAAAGTGTTTTGTGCAAATTCGCATTTTTATTTGCATTATCGCTAACATTTTTTTCGCTTGAAGGCCGGAAAAGGAACGAATGAGAGCGCTAAACCGTTTTACAAAAAAGGAAAGTTATGAACAAAGAAAGAACAATTGAATTGATAAAAAACTATGAAAACGGCTTTACGCTGTTTTCTGGAGCATTAAGTAAATTCCCAAATGAGGCATTACACTGGAAACCCAGCGAATCGGAATGGTCAGCCGCAGAAGTCGTTCAGCATTGTGCAGACAGCGAAACTAATGCAGCCATGCGGATTCGATATTTAATTGCAGAAAAGGACCCAACTATTATTGGTTATGATCAGGATGCATGGGCTTCGATATTCGATTACCAAAACTTACCAATCGATTCTGCTCTTAAGCTTATTGAATCGGTTAGAATTCATACAACAGCTTTAATTAAAAATTTCAATGAAGAGGATTGGAAGAAGGTCGGCAAGCATTCAGAATATGGAACATACTCAGCTGAAAAATGGCTTGAGCTTTACTCCGAACATTTAAATGTTCATACCAACCAATTAGAAAGAGTTTTATCACAGTGGGAAAATAGATTAAAATGATCCTTCAATTAACGCATCACAAAATATTTTACGATGATCTTGGAACTGGGGATCCAGTCCTCTTAATCCATGGCTTTCCGCTCTCACATAAAATTTGGGAGCCGCAGATTAATTTCTTGGTTAAGCAAAATTTTCGTGTGATTGCTCCGGATCTCAGGGGATTTGGGAACTCGACTTCTCCAGGTGAAGTATGGGAAATAAATGATTTTGCCGATGATGTAATAGCATTACTCGATCATTTAAATGTAAAGAAATGTTCTGTAATTGGAATGTCGATGGGAGGATATATTATTTTTAATCTATTCAAGCGATATCAACATCGTTTTTCAAATGCGGTTTTTATCGCAACAAAAGCAAGTGCCGATGATCCGGCTACAAAAGAAAGACGAAATGCTCTAATTTCTTCTGCAAGAAAAATCGGGATTCAAACTGTCACTGATGCTTTCAAAAGTATTTTATTCAATCAAGACACTTATTCAGAGAATCAAGAACTTGTTGATAAAGTTGAAAGAATTATGCTTAGCACATCGTTTAATGGAATAGTTGGGGGTATGAGTGCCATTAGGGATAGAAATGATTATGTGGAAGATTTACAAAATTTCTATGTTCCATCTTTAGTTATTCATGGTGATTCTGATAAAGCAGTCCATTTTGAAAATGCAGATGTTACTGCAAGTGGGTTGCCCGATGCTGAACTGGAAATAATAAAGAATGCCGGGCATATGGTAAATTTGGAAGCGCCCGAAAAAATTAATGAATCAATTCTTCGGTTCTTAAAATAAAAAAAGCGAAGCTCAACACTGAACTTCGCTTCAAACTCCCCCTAAATGTTCTAAGCAGTAACAGCTTTTGGTTTATATACTAAAGCTGCAACAACACCGCAAATGAGCGATATTATTAATCCATAAATGAACATTTGGAACGCTAACATGTAAGGATAAGGATAGTAGACATAACTTTGATACGCCACTACCATGTAGAAGAAGAGTCCGATGTAAAGACCGAATCTCAATCCCTCTGCAATACCCTTATTTTCATAACCCTTTACGAAGAAGAATGTAAAGAAGAAAGCCCAAACTAAGTCCATTATGTAAACAATCCACATCTTACCCATCATTTCCGCTTCAGGTCTTGAAAATTTGGTAACTTCTTCGCTTGTCCAAGCATCACCCAGTAACCACATGTAAGCAATGTAGCCCAGAACTTCTAGGGTAATAAAAACTGCGACAAATGTTAAAAAGAATTTTTTTGTAAACATTTAACGACCTCTTATTTTGTTTATGTTTCCAGGCACCCGCAAACAGAATTGCCTGCTCGCACAATTCTATGAAATGACTATTATAAAAGCAATCAAAAAGTTGCAACGTAAAGGGAAAACGGAAATTAGTTTTTATTAACTAGAACTACACCAAGTGTGATAATTAATCCGCTGAATATCATTAACAATGTAATTAATTCATTAAGCATTGCCCACGCAGCAATAACAGTAATGAACGGTTCAAAGTATAGAAATACACCAACTTTCGAGGCTGACATGTTTTTTAACGATTGAGCCCAGATAACATAAGCCACTCCCGAACAAAAAATTCCAAGAAATAAAATTGAAAACAGAACTAATGGGGACAAATTCTGAACAGAGGTGAGAAATGAAGCTGTGATTGTAAAAGGTGAAATCATAACAGCCATCAGAATGAAGAGATACAAAATTGTCATTAAAGGAGAAAAGTTGAGGGATATTTTTTTATTAACTACCGAATAAACTCCCCAAGTGAATGCACTGCTCAAAATCAGAAAGTCACCTTGATTAGTTAAAAAATTAATTTTCCAAAACTCACCTTTGCTGAATAATAATATCACACCAAACGATGCAATAATTACCCCAATTGATTGAATGATTGAAAATCTTTCCTTAAAAAAAATTATGCCAAGAAGTACTATAAAAATCGGAGCAGTCCCAATTATCCATCCTGTATTCGAAGCTGAAGTATATTTTAAGCCGGTAACTTGAATCCATAAATGAAAAACAGCAATTGCCGCCAAAATGAAAATTCCCATTAAGTTTTTTTTGTCGATTGAAATACTTCTATTTGTGATAACTGCGAATAAAGATAGGAATACAATAGCAAGAATTAATCTTAGCAGGATTATTTCTCTTGGATTTAATTCGATCAATGCATGTTTAGTTGCGATGAATGAAATTCCCCAAAAAACAACCGCGAGCATCGGCTTCCAATAATTTAATAATTGATTGCTTAATCTTTTGCCCATAAACCACCGGTTCTTTCCATCCAATCGGAAATTTCTTCAACTACTCTGGATATATTGTTATCGGAGATATCAATTTCGAATTTCGGTAGAATGGAACGCTGAATTTCTTCAATAAAGATATTCTGCTCAAAGATAAACTTGTCAAGATCATCGTACTGAGAAGGATTCCCAGAAACTTTTATTCTCTCTTCTCTAGCTTCTTTGAACGACTGTGCAGATCTCGTTAGAAGAACAACATGAAAACCAAGTTCAGTTAATCTCTGCTCTATTGAATTAAAATCATATTCTCTGTTGTTATAAATTTTTTGGTAAACTTTGGTGGAAATGTGAAATCGATCTATAATCCATGAGTAATATTTTTGTAGTTCGAAAAGCTCAAGCCATGTTTCATAAGTTTTCATTGCTTTAGCTTCTTCATCCTTGCTAAAATTAATAAGTCCTCTTCCCCATGGAAAATTTGTAAACGAGCACCATTCTGCAGAAATAATGGGGGAGTGATATCTGTATTTACGTTCACCAACTATTCGTGGATGTTTGTTTAATGCAAATACTATTTCGGTTTTGAAAGTTAATCGGGTTCCTTCGAGAATTATTTTTGGAGTAAACTTTTTCATTAATGAAAATTGAAAATTTCAAATTGCAAATTGGAAAATGAAAGTTGCAAATTATCAATTAGTATTATTTTGTTTTCCGTTGTTTCGTTGTAATGATTGAACGCGCTATGATTTTAATTAGTTCGTTGGATTCACTAATGAGATCAGAAATATTTATTCCCTTAGTTATTTTAACTCTTTCGATAAATACTAACCAATATTCAGTCTCATTTAACTCTGCTGCTACTCTTCCGCTTAAGTTGTTAATCAGTTAATTACCAATTTTCTCGATGTTAATATTTATTAATTTTTACTTGGATAGTGATAGCCAATATGCAATGTGCAATTTTCAATTTGAAATATTCTCACATTGATTTTTCAGTTCTTTTCGCAGAAGAATAACTTTCAATGTCGTAGTTTATCATTTTATCAGGCATTGGTAATTTCACAATTTCAATTTTCGAGTCATTGTAAAATTGAGTTGCAAGTGTATCGTGATAATCAGAGAAAACAACTACTCGTACAATTCCAGCCGCAATTAATGCTTTCGCACACGTTGTGCAGGACATATTCGTGATATAAGCTGTCGATCCTTTCACATTCACTCCATGAGTTGTTGCCTGAATCAATGCATTTATTTCTGCGTGATTTGTTCTGACGCAATGATTATCAACTATCAGGCAGCCGACTTCTTCGCAATGAGGTAAGTGGGGAAGCGAGCCATTGTACCCAGTGGCTAAAACAAATTTATCTTTAACGAGCACACAACCGCAATGCATTCTTGGACAAGTAGATCGTTCAGAAGCAAGCATCGCAAGTTTCAAAAAATATTGATCCCAAGAAGGACGGTTATTATTCATGAAAAGCCTTTTTAATGTGGAATGGGGAAGGCGGAATGCAGAATGCGGATTGCGGAATAAATATCGAATTGGAAATTCTGTATTTTATACACGAGATTATTCTAGACTCACCGATGGGATTAGAGATATATTCCCAATTCCGCACTCCGCAATCCGCATTAGCTAGAATTCCACATTCTCCACCATATTTCATTCTACATATCATTTGTTTTTCTTTGCTGTTTTAATTGAAGCTACAGTCATAGAAAGAATTTCGTTTGCTTCTTTCAATAAATTCTCGGCATTTTTCCTTGCGATTATTTTCGCTTCTGTCAGAATTTCTAACCAATAGATTGTTTCATCTGCCTCTTCTTCAACAATCCCCATCTTGGATATAAATTCAGCTTGGCAGCGAGCCCTGCAAGCAGCACGATAATTAGCACCAACAGACGTTCCCGACCTTAATAGTTGATTTCCAATAACATTTGAAATAGAATTTTTAGGTAAATCTTGAACAAACTTAATGATGCTTAGTGCAAAAAGTTTTGTTCTAACTTTCAACTCATTATTCAATTTCAATATTCCTTAATCTTAATCATACGTCCCGCATTTTCAAATTCCCAATTCCACACTCTGCATTCCGAATTCTGAATTTGATAATATTCTGCATTCCGCAATCCGCACTTCGCATTTCACTTGATTTCATATTCCACTTCCGCCGCCGGCATTTCCGTTTTTGGCTTTTTGTTCTTGACATAAAAATCAAACCATTCGATTGTTCGAATTGCATAATCCAGTCTTGCTGGAGTTCTTGCATTTCCATGACCTTCACCAGGATAAAGAATCAATCTCACAGGAGCTTGATTTATGTTTTTTAAAGTTCTGTATAATTCCATTGATTGTGCTACATTCACACGTGGATCTTCTTTCCCATGGAGAATGAGTGTCGGAGTCTGATTCTGTTTAGACCATTTCAAAGGACTTCTGTCCCAAACATGATCGTAATTATCGTGAGCCCAAACAGTCCAATGAACGTAGTAATCTTCGAGAGGAATATCAGTTGTGCCTCGTTTCGAAATTTGATTTGAGATTCCGACAAACACACATGCCGCAGCAAATCTATGTGAATATTTTGTTGCAGCCCAAGCAGAAAAGTATCCGCCATAAGAACCACCGCCGATTCCAACTCGTTCTGGATCGACAAATCCTCTATCTACGAGAAAATCAATTCCATCCAACACATCATCAAATTCTTTTCCGCCTAGATCGTAATGACCCATTTTAGAAAATTCAACACCACGTCCATTGCTTGCTCGATAATTCGGCATAAAAATAAAATAACCGCGCACAGAAGCAATTTGTCCCCAATTTCCATAACCTGTCACCCAGCCATTTTGATATGCGGCTTCTGGTCCGCCGTGAATATCGACTATCAAAGGATATTTTTTACCGGCTTCATAATTTAAAGGATAGATTAAAATTCCAGTAATCTCTAATCTGTCTCTTGCCGAATAACGGATCTCTTCTTGTTTTCCAAATTTAATTTCATCTAACCAAGGATTTGAATTAGTTAATCTTTTTGGCTTTGAGTTTCCGCTGAAAGTGTAAATTTCATTCGCATGAAATGGTGTGTTCATAACCATTACATATTTATCAGATTTGCCGTAATAAGCGACGCTGCGAAGAACAGCAGTTCTATCAGTGATCAATTTTCGCGGCTTGCCATCGATTGACTGTGAACTTAGTGGGAGATAAACTCCTTCTTCTGCAAGGAATAACATTGTGTTATTGTCTTTCCAACCGACCCAAGAAATAGTCCCTTCAAAATCTTTGGAATAATTTTTTAAGCTGGAAAACGATTTCCCCATATTTGGAACTGGGACAACATACATACTGCTTGACGATGGATCGCTGATATCTATTGCAGAATTGATAACAAGATTTTTTCCATCAGGACTGAAAGCAAAATTTCCAAGCTTTCCTGGATTATCAATGAGTAAGCTCGTAACGCCAGTTTCCGGATTGACCAAGTGAATACGCTTGAACATGTAAGAATCATCAACAGAGTTTTTGGGTGAAACCGCTGCTGCAATTTGACTCCCATCTTTTGAAATCACAAAATCCCAAACAGTAATATCTTTTGTGAGCTGTTTTGATTCTTTCGAATCGATATCATACTTAAATAGATTTATATGCTGCCAGTTTTCTTCGTACACAATTGCATTGAATCCTTTTTTCTCAAGAGATTTTTTCTTTTCGTCTGCTGGGATTGATGCAGTATAAAAAATTGTTTTCCCATTGGGATGAAACTGATAACTACCGATCGATTCTTTCACATTTGTTAGTTTGTATTTTTCGCCGCCATCAACTGGAATTGCGTATACTTGAGTTGTCTTGTCATCATCGAATCTGCCAGTGAATGTGATCAGCTTTCCATCCGGAGAAAAAGCAAGATTTCCAACACTGATCTTTCCGGTTACAAAGGGTTTCGGTTCGCCGCCATTGAATGGGACAACAAACAATTCCCGATACGGATAACCTGGTTCATCTTCCAAAGTTCGCGGGGAACTGAGTGTGTATGCAATTAAATTTCCATCAGGTGAGAGAACAGTTTCACCGATTGATTTGAGTTTCACAATGTTGTAAGGTGTTAAAACATTTGAATCTTGTGCATAAAGATTCAATCCTGCAGTAAAGATAAAAATTGCAAAGATGCTCAAAATTCTATTTGTTCTAAACATTAGGGGCTCCTTTCTGAGGTTATTCTTGGTTCACTTGACTCTAAAATAAGTCTAACTTTTATGAGATGAAAGCATGAAGAATAACAACTCGTTCAATTGCTGTCACCGGCTGGTCGGTGACAGCAGCAAAATATGAAATAGCTGAGCTTTTGCACCTGACCTTGAAAAATATGTTTTAGTGAGTTATTTTGAAATTGAAGGGAAACCATATATGAAATTGAAAGTAATTGTGCATTCAGCAGATGAAGGTGGCTATTGGGCAGAAGTTCCATCAATTCCAGGATGTGTGACACAAGCGGAAAATTTCGAAGACCTTCTGAAGAATATTTATGAAGCTGTTGAAGGATGCCTTTTTGTGGATATCACTGAGTGAAAATTGCAGACATCACTCATTTGCTTTCACCGATGGGTCAGTAACAGCAGCAATTGGGTTTTGGTTAAGTGAGTTATTCAGCCAATGGAACGGATAATGTAACCGTAGTTCCTACACCTTGCTCTGATTCGATTTTTATATTGCCGTTCATTAGATTCATTAAGCATTTCATTATTGTTAGACTAAAGCTTACTTCTTATTAAATGAGTTAATTGACTTTTGCAGTTTGAAATAAAGAAAAACCTTAATAACTCTAGTAAATCTCAACAAAATACGGAGGATAAATGTTCAAAGAGTTCAAAGAATTCGCCATGAAAGGAAACATGGTGGATATGGCGATCGGTATCATCATTGGTGCCGCATTCGGAAATGTTGTTAATTCGCTCGTTAACGATATCATCATGCCGCCGATAGGATTACTGCTTGGCGGAATGGATTTCAAAGATTTCTATGTTGTATTGAAATCTGCCGATCCCCTTGCCGGTACACCTGAAGTTACTTTCAAATATGGTGCATTTATTACTGTTTTAATTAATTTTCTAGTTGTTGCTTGGGCATTGTTCATGGTCGTAAAAGGAATGAACAAAATGCGTAAATCTGAAGGTGCTTCCTAAAAAGGATAACCTAACTTAAATTACAACTTTTTTTAATTGAGTTCCTCAAATAAAACGAGGAACTCATAGTTTTTTCACCTTAAAGTGGAAAATTTTCCAACTTTCTTGTCTAAATCTATCGAAACATTATTAGGGCATGATCATATAAAACAATAAATAATTGATTAGAAGAATTAATGAAATTTATACTTGCCAAACAGTATGATAATAAAGTCACGGTATGTCAGATAAATGAAAGTGATGGATAAAATGGATTCCAAAATAGATCTGCGCATAGCGTTTTTTAGCGGGACAATGAAGCCCGGACAGGATGGAGTGACGAGAGTTTTGTACAAGCTGCTCGATTATCTTAATCAGAACAGTATTCCAAACATCGCAATCTCACCTGTAATTCCCCAAAAAGACGATCAACCATCAGAAATGTTTAAAGTTTGTTCTGTCTCTGTTCCTTTGTACCGGGATTATAGGATGTCTATTCCAACAGATTATTTTTTGAAAAAGATGATCAAACAATTCAATCCCACACTTTTTCATATCCACTCACCATGTTCATTAGGATTTGCTGCGGTAAAATTTGCGAAAAGAAAATCAATTCCAGTTGTAGCTACTTATCACACTCACTTTCCTAGCTATGCCAGATATTATAAAATAAGATCGCTGGAATTATGCGGCTGGAATTATTTACGAGGTCTTTACAATAGCTGCGATAGAGTTTACATTCCATCGCTGCCAATTTTATCTGAACTTGAAAATCACCAATTCAGAAATCTCGAGCACCTGCCGCATGGAGTTGAGATAGAAATTTTTAATCCAAAATATCGATCGTTGGAATGGAGAAATAAAAATAATCCAAGTAATAAAAAGATTTTACTTTATGCAGGAAGATTAGTCTGGGAAAAGGATTTGAAAGATTTAATCGATGCATATAGAATTTTAGAAGCTGAACGAAATGATTTCATTTTAATGTTTGTCGGAGATGGTCCAATTCGACATGAACTTGAAGAAATGCTTCCGAATGCTATTTTTCTCGGTTATAAATGTGGGAAAGAACTATCTACAGTTTTTGCGTCGAGCGATGTTTTTGTTTTTCCTTCGACCACAGAGACCTTTGGAAATGTGACGCTTGAAGCTATGGCGTCGGGATTAGTTCCTATCTGCGCCGATAAAGGAGGGGCAGCAGGAATTATAAAAAATTTTCAAACAGGATTGCTCTTTAAGCCAAACGCACCAGTTGATTTTGCAGAAAAAATTAGATTTGTTCTGAATAATAGTGAGCTGAGAAAAGAAATCTCAAATAATGCATTCAGATATGCTCATTCTCAAACCTGGGAGAAAATATTTGAAAAGCTTATTTTAAGTTATTACAAGGTAATGGAAGATTCTAAATTGAAAAAGCTTCTGGTAAAGACTGCCGCTTGATCTTTTTTTATGCTGAATTAAGGAGATTCTTTCCTGTCATCTGTGTAAATTGATTAAAAAATAATCAATCTTAGGGCATTAAACGATGAATGACCTTCTTGAATTCAAATCCTTCGCAAAACTGTTAGCTGAAGAGAGCGGGAAAATCATTAAGAATTATTTCCGGAAGTCCTTCGCAATTGAAAATAAATTTGATGAATCTCCAGTAACAATCGCAGATAAAAAAGCAGAAGAATCAATGCGAAATTTGATCATGAATGAATTTCCTGAACACGGAATTCTTGGTGAGGAATTTGGTGAACATAATCCTGATGCAGAATACAGATGGATTCTCGACCCAATAGATGGAACGAGAAGTTTTATATGCGGGACTGTTACTTTTGGAACTTTGATTGCACTAGTAAAAAATAATCAGCCAATTTTCGGAGTGATCAATCAGCCGATACTAAATGAGTTTTTGATTGGCGATAATAATTCAGCAGAATTGAATGGTGAAAAAGTCTGCATAAGAAATTGCATGAGTCTCTCGGATGCAGTGTTGCTTACCACTGATCACTTAAACGTAGGTAAATATCAAAGTATGGATAGATTCGAAAATCTAATAAGAAATGTGAAGCTTTATCGAAATTGGGGAGATTGTTACGGATATTATCTTCTTGCAACAGGATATGCAGATATAATGATCGATCCAATAATGTCAGTTTGGGATACAATGGCAATAATTCCAATAATTCGCGGTGCAAAGGGAATCATTACAGATTACAATGGAAATGATCCATCGAAGGGGAACAGTATCGTCGCCGCATCAAGCGGAATTCATTCCAAGGTATTAGAAATTCTTGGCTCATGAATCCAGAAAAGTGAATAGATTAACAAGTTAGGAGTGTGGAATGCGGAGTGTGACGTAAATTCCGCATTCCGCAATCCGAGTTCCGCACTCCGCATTTTTCAATACTTCGAACCTTTTGGAGCAAAAAACTTTGCGTATAAGAGCAAGCCTATTATTGTTGCGACTCCAATCAAACTGAAAATAATCCAAAGTGTTTGTGGATCTTTCAAGTTATCAACAAAGTGAACGTAAAGGTTTGCACCAAGAATCCCGCCGATTGAAGATCCTATTACACCATACAAAAATGAGTAGCCAAGATAAGTCGCTTTTTTATCCGGCGGAGCAATTAATCCGACATAGCTGATAAATTTTGGATGTGCTGTCATCTCGCCGATTGAAAAGATTGTAATTCCGATCATGAATACCCAGATGTTAGTATTGATTGCAAGTATTGCCATTCCAATTGTTCCAAGAGTGATTCCGGTAATCATTGTTGGAAGTGCTTTTGTTTTCTTTACAATATTCGAAACAACGATCTGAAGAAGAATAATTGTTCCGGCATTGATTACTGTCACGTGTTCTACGTCAAACTTCCAATTAATATTAATTCCAAAAAATCCAAGGAATGAATTCACTGTATTATCGAGTGATGTAGCATCTACATAATCTTTCACGTACCAAAGCACCGAATCGAACATCTGGAAATACAAGATCCAAAATCCGGAATAGATTACGATTAAACCAATGAATCTTACATCCGAAAGAACCATAATCATTCCCTTAAAAACTTGAAGCAGAGTTTTTGTGCTCTCAGGTTTTGGCGGTTCTTTATAAAATAATATTGCGGGAATAAGCATTGAGGCTGTGCAGATTGCTGATACAATCATCACATATTCCCAGCCGAATGTATTTTTAACGTAAGGCACAAGAATCAAAGGGAATAAAAATGCACCGAAGTTTATAGACCAATAAAAAATTCCAAAACCGAGTGTTGATTGCTCTTCAGTTGTGATTCGCGCAATCGTTCCTGAGATCATAGGTTTGAATGCGCCTGCACCTATTCCCATAATGACTAAACTTCCAAATACGAATGCGTACTCAGTCATCTGACTTGTCAGAAAATAGCCAAGCCCAAGAAATGTGAAAGCAAAAATCAATGTACGGCGATATCCGAATCTATCACCGACTGCGCCAGCAACTATAGGTAAAATATAAAGCAATGGTTGGATGGTACTTTTAATTACTCCAACGCTTTCTTTGCTGAAGAATAATTGATCGGTAAAGTAAACCGAAAGAATGCTCATCATTCCATAGTAAGATCCGCGCTCAAAAAACTCCATCATAATTACGAGCCAGAAAGTTCCAGAAAAAGATTTGAACACTTGAAATTTTGATATAACTTTTTTCATTAAGTCTCCTTAAATTTCCACGAAAATAGGAAAGAGAATCATAAATAAGAAGGATTTTCGAATTATGAACAAGAAAATTATTTCCGTATTAATTCTCTTTGCGAGTCTGAGTTTAATCGACTGCTCTGAGAATGAACTTGGTTCAGAATATTTTTCACAAATTCAAAAACACCGGCGGCAAACCGACTCTCTCTTTAAATATTCTGATACATCACCTTTCAAGAGGGATAACTCTGTTAAGTATACAGCGATAAAATGGTTTGACGTCAATCCCGATTTTGTATTCAAATCCCGATTGATAAAATATGAAAATCCCGATACTGTAATTGTCCTGGGTACGAAAGGGGAGGAGCGGAATCAAATTAAATACGGATGGTTTGAATTCGACTTTAATAAGGTTAGGTATAAGATCAATGTTTATAAATATCTCGAATCTGATATCACTCCTGGAAGGGAAATGCTGAAGAACTATCTCGCTGTTTGGTTCAGAGATCAAACAACCGGCAAAGAAACATACGAGGTCGGAAGATATTTAGAAGTTGAAGAAGAATCCGCCGATCCAAATTATCTTTACTCACTCGATTTTAATAAAGCATATAATCCATATTGTGCTTACACACCAATTTACTCATGTGCAATTCCACGTAAGGAAGATTTTATAGATTTAAAAATTGAAGCAGGTGAAAAGAAATATCATAAGTAATTGATCCGTCGGCTGACGGATTGAGAATTGAGAATTGAGAATGGACAATAAAGAATGAGAAAGAAATTTTTTAACATAGCAGTAAATTTATTATTAATTATTTTAATTGGAACACTGAATGCGCAGTCAATTCAAAAATATACTGAACTTGGTGATTTCAAACTCGAAAGTGGGGAATATATACTCGACTGCAAAGTTGGATTCCGTACATTTGGAACATTAAATGAGGAAAAGTCAAACGCAATTCTAAATCCAACCTGGTTCGCCGGCACGAGCGAACATCTCGGAAATTTAATTGGAAATGGTCCTAATAAACTTCTCGATAGTTCGAAGTTTTTCATTATCGCAGTTGATGCAATCGGAAATGGAATTTCTACCTCGCCATCAAACAGTGAGAAACAAAACGGGAATGATTTTCCTCAATTCACAATTCGGGATATGGTGAACTCGCAGTACCGACTTGTTAAAGATTTCTTGAAGATAGATAGACTGCACACAGTCATTGGTGGTTCAATGGGAAGCATGCAGGCATTGGAATGGATTGTTGCGTATCCAGAATTTGTCGAGAAATGTATTGCGTATGTACCAACACCTTGGGCAAGCACGTACGATCAATTGCTATGGCATACAAGACTTCACTTGATTGAGTCTTCGTTAAAAGCTGGAGTCCCCGAAAAAGAAATAATGAAAACGATCAACATGCTGACGCAATTAGTTGCTCGGACGGCAGATTGGTATGTGAGAAATAATCCAATCGAAAAATTTCCTGAGATATTAAAATCTTTTGATCGCGAGCCATCCAAGATTTTTACCTCAATCGATTATGCATATCAGCTTCGCTCGATGATCGGGCACGATATTTCAAGGTCTGTTAATCTTGAAAAAGAAAAACTCAAGGAACATATTAAATCAAAAGTTTTTTTAATTATTTCGCTTCAAGACCAGATCCTTCACCCCAAATCAGCCATTGATTTTGCCGAGTTAATTGGAGCAAAAACTTTAATCTTCGACAGTGAATGCGGGCACTTAGCCGTGAATTGTGAGATGGAAAAAACAGCAAAAGCAATCGCTGAGTTTTTGGATAGGTAGAAAAAACCAAATTGCGCGGATGCAATCTGGGTCTTAAAAAGTTGTGTTTTTCGAAAAGCAATTCTTAAGTATTAATTATTGCATCAATTCTTGAAATTGGAATTGCTGTAACGTTTTCTTTTACAGGATAGATATCTTTTCCAGGATAAACAACAAACCCTTTTTCACACTTAAGGTCATCCAATGCATTTAGAAATCCGGCTGAAACTTGAGGAGTAAGTGAAAGTTTTGCATCGATACAATAAACTGGGCTGTCACCTTTAGTGATCACCAAGTCAATTTCTGCCCCTGCAGATGTACGATAAAAATATACTCCAAAGTCGGAGGACAAATTATTTAATACCTGTTCAATTACGAAACCTTCCCAAGAATGTCCGGATGTCGGATTTCCAAAAAGTTCACTTTTGGTTTTAATCTTAAGAATTGAATGAAGCAATCCACTATCGCGAATATATACCTTAGGTGATTTAACTAATCTTTTTTTTGTATTTGCGAGATAGGGTTGAAGCTGCCGGATTATGAATGTACCTTCCAAAATATCCAGATAACTTTTAGAAGTCGGTGGAGTTACTCCAAGTGAAGCAGCAATTTTGCTTGCGTTCCAAAGATTTCCGTGAATGTGAGCGATCATTGACCAAAATCTACTTAGTTGAATCGTGGGAATTTTGATTCCAAATTTTGGGATATCTCTCTCTAAAAATGTCTGAATAAATGCCTCTCTCCATTTATAACTCAAATCAATATTTTCTGCAAGAAAACTATTGGGATATCCGCCTCTGATCCAAAGCTTGTCGATACTGTCCGAATCATTCCCAACTTCATTTATTGAAAATGGGTTTAGCAAGTGGTAATATATTCTCCCCGCTAAACTTTCAGAAGATTTTTTTATTAAATCAGGAGACGACGAACCAAGAATTACAAATCTTGCTGGAATTTTATTTTGATCCACAAGTGCTCTTATGATCGAAAACAGTTCAGGCTTTTGTTGAATCTCATCAATGATTATAAGCTCATCCTGAAAGGATGATAGAAATAACTCTGTCTCTTCTAACTTATTATAATCTGAGGGCAGTTCAAGATCCAGATAAATACTTTTTGGAAAATTTTGTTGAATTTCTTTAGCAAGAGTTGTCTTCCCGACTTGTCTGGAACCTAAAATTCCAACGACTGGGAATTGTTTGAGAGATTCAATTATTTCGTTTTGTAATTTTCGTTTTATTATCACCTTGCAAATTAAAAATTTCACTTTAAATATGCAAGGAGAATGTAATTAAAAAAAACATATTTTGTATGAAAAAACCCAACTTCTCAGATGTAGTTTAGGTTTTAAGAAGTTGGGTTTTTGAGTTTTTACAAAATATTACTTGACAATTTCCATCACAACCAAGCCGCCTCCCATTTGAGCAGGAAGTTTAGTCTCTGATTTTACTAAATACATTCCGTCTTTGTTGTACCATAGAGTTGAACTTGTCGTACCATCTTCATCATTAACAATTTCAACTTTAAAAGTGCGGAACTCTCCAGAATCTAATTTAACTACTTCCGAGCCTGCGACTTTAGCAATCATCTTTTTTGCTTTTCCGGCTCGCATATCGAAAGAATTGTATGCTGCACTGAATCCTTCTTTCATTGGTAATGTACTGAGTGCGAGAAGTGTTCCAGTCCCATCGACTAAAACAGGCGAATCGAAATTAGCTTTAATCGGAAATTCCTGAGGACCTGCCTTCATCATTCCTTCAACACCGTCTTGAGTAAATTTCATTGTGACAGTACCCGGACCTTGAGCCGCATTTCTTCTGATTGGTAATAAAGTTTTTGGATCAACATCAAGTGTGTCTGAGCCTCCCATCATTCCGGTTGCTACATCAATAATTCTCCAAACTTCATTTCCATCAAACGTGGCTTTTGAAACAGATTGGCTCAAATCCATATTTAGTTTTTGTCCCATCACTTCAATCTTCATGGAGTATTTTCTTTCCGAAGCGGAGATTTTGGAACCATCGAATGAAGTATAAAGTTTTACCGACTCATCTGCTGCCTCACGAACCGGCATAGTTACTGTCTTTATATCAACTGTAATATCATTTAGTTTGTTTTGTATCTCTTCTCGAACATCTTCTTGAACTCTTCCTTTCAAATGTTTAACGAAGAATTGTTCCATAGCTGTCATCATCGCCAATCGATTCATTTCACCTGCGAAACCATGTCCTTCATCTGGAGCGCACATGTATTCTACATCTCGGCCTAAATCTCGTAATGCAACAACGATTTGATCTGCCTCTGCTTTTTTAACTCGCGGATCGTTTGCTCCTTGAACGACATAAAGGGGTACTTTAATATTAGTTGCATAATTCAGGGGAGACTGTTCATCTAATCTTTTTTTGTCTTCGGGAATGTTTTGATCGCCAACACGGACATCAAAAATCTTTTTAATCGGCGCCCAGTATGGAGGAATTGAATTTAATAGAGTAATAATATTTGATGGTCCTACTATATCAAATCCACACGCGAAAAGATCTGGTGTAAAAGTTAATCCAGCCAGCGTTGCATATCCGCCGTATGAACCACCGGCAATTGCAACTTTTTTCGGATCAGCAATTCCTTCTTTAATGAGATATTTGACCCCATCAGTAATATCATGCTGCATGAAGCCAGTTCCCCACTCTTTGTTTCCAGCATTTAGAAATTTTTTCCCGTATCCAGTTGAGCCGCGGAAGTTTGGCTGCATGACAGCGTAACCTCTATTTGCGAGAAATTGTGCCAATGGATTATATCCCCACATATCTCTGTACCATGGACCACCATGAATCAGCATTACGACGGGAAGATTTTCCGATGGAATTCCTTTTGGTAATGTCAGATATGCATGTATCGTTAAACCATCACGCGATTTGTATTTCACTGGTTTCATTGATGCAAGATATTCAGTAGGTAGATTTGGGCGTGAGTAATAAAGGAGCTCTGTTTTACCAGTTTTTCTATCGAAAACGTGAATAGCCCCGGGATTAATATCGCTCGAAACTACCACAAGCCAGGTCATTTCATCTTCAGTCATACTTGTGATTGATAAATCACCACGAGGAAGAAGCTCTTCAAGTTTTTTCCAATCTTTTGCAAAAGCTTTTTGCCTTGGATACATTCTGCGTTTTTCACCGATGTAGTAAGTGGCAAGAATTTCATGTGTTATATCAGAAAATAATGCACCGGCAAAATCTACTTCATTGAGAGGATCTTTTTCAATTAATTTTGTCTTGCTTGTTTTTAAATCGAACAACTCGAGTTGAATCTTGTCTGTTTTATCTCCTTTATTAGTTATGAGATAAAAACTTTGTCCATCTGGATGAAAATAGATTGGACTTGCAGATTCTTCGTTATTGACCACGTAAATTTGATTTAAGTCATTGCCTTCAACTTTTAAAATTTCAGTACCACCGTCAGCAGTTTGCCTGAGAGCAAGCCGGAGATTTGTATCTTGATCGAAAATCCAGCCGGCAACATTTTGTTCGTTCTTTCTTATTAAAGTTCTTTCTCCGGTAACAATATCTAAACGATAGACATCATGTAATGAGGGGTCTCGATCATTCAAACCAATAATTATTTCATTCGGAGTCTTTTTAGGAACATCGTAAATGTAAGCACGAACTTTTTCCATCGGTGTAAGATCTTTTGCAACTGGAACAGGATCACCTGATTCTTTCGGATCAACAGCATAGATTCGATAATTTTCATCTCCGCCTTTGTCCTGAACATAAAGAACGTATTTACTGTTATGTGTCCAGAAATAACCTGTCACGGGACGAGTAGTATCAGCAGTCAGAGGTTTTGCTTCATCAAATTTTTGTCCACGTTCTTTCACCCAAATGTTTCGAACTTTATTGAATTGTTTCAAGAAAGTGATATACTTTCCATCTGGTGAGATTTGTGCCCCTGAAATTTCTGGATCACCGAAGAAAGTTTCTCTATCAATTATAGGGGGTAGTTGTGCAAATGAAACTGATGTAATTGTACAAATTGTAAGTACAATCGCAGTTAAAAAGTTTCTCATTTTACGCTCCGTTTTTTTTGTGTGAAATTAAATGCATTTAAAATCCAAACTTAATACGAACTAATACACTTTGAGTTGCAAAATATTCTTTGACTAAACTGTGCGTTTAATTCATTAGTTACTCATCAAACAAGCAATAGCAGAAGTATTTACAATATCATCAACACTGCAGCCGCGTGAGAGATCGAATACAGGTTTTTTTAATCCTTGAACCATTGGCCCGACAGCTTCCGCACCGCCGATTCGCTGGGCAATTTTATAACCGATATTGCCAGCATTCAAGTCTGGAAAGATCAGCACATTTGCCTTTCCAGCGATTTCACTATTTGGTGCTTTTGATTTTCCGACTTTTTCAACTACCGCTGCATCGAATTGAAGTTCACCGTCAACCTTAAGATCTGGGCGTCTCGATATTACTAAATTCGTTGCGACTCTAACTTTATCAATCATTTCATGCTCTGCGCTTCCTTTCGTTGAGAATGAAAGCATCGCTATTTTAGGTTCATCGCCGATTAATTTTCCATAATTGTCTGCCGTTGAGATCGCAATATCCGCCATTTGTTCATCGGTTGGATTTGGGACTACTGCACAATCTGCATAAGCGTGTACTCTTTCAGGCCAAATCATTAAAAAGAAACTTGAGACTATTGAAATCCCTTCAGGCATACCAACACAATGAATTCCGGCTCGAAGTACATCGGCAGTTGGTGAAGACGAACCGCCGACAAATCCGTCAGCCATTCCTTCTCTCACCATCATTGCCCCGAAGAAAAGATTGTTCTTCATCGTTTCTTTTGCTTTTTCAAAATCAATACCTTTTGTTTTGCGGAGATTGAAATAAATATTTGTAAAGTCTGTCAGCTTGTCTGATTTCATCGGGTCAATCAACCTGATCCCAGTTAATTCAACATTTAATTCTTTTGCATCATCGCGGATCTTCTGTTCATTTCCGATTAGAATAACGGCACAAACATTTTCTTCGGCTAACTGAGCACCAGCTTTTATTACACGTTCATCATAAGATTCAGGTAACACAATCGTTTTTTTACGTTTGGATGCTTTTTCTTTTATCGATTGGAGTAGTGTAGACATGATTAATTCCTAATAGATACGTTATTCAAAAATAATTTCAATACAAATTTAAGATTGATTTTTGTGCTAGGCAAATATCGAAACAAGGCGGATCAATGAAGTGCTTGAAAACCCAAAGAGGGAATAAAGAGGTTGAAAAACTTTTCAGTTTACCAACCTCACAATTATGTTATTATGCTTTTGCAAACATTGGTTCAAGCAGATAGAGTCTATCTTCACCAAGTTTTTTTAGTTTAGTTAGCAAGTCTTGCAGTTCATTCATCTCTTCAACTTGATTTTCTAAAAACCAATTTAAGAAGTTTTCAGTGAGATTGTCTTTTGAAGCTTTAACTTTATTCATAAGATCGTTTTGAAACTTATAATAATCGGTTTCCATTTTCAGTGCAGTTTTGATTATTTCTTCGGCGTTTTTGAAATCATTTTTAAAACTCTTATCACCCAAAAATTTGATTTCCCCTCCAACACGAATCAAATAATTAATGAGTTTTAATGCATGGCTTTGTTCTTCTGTGGATTCAAACAAAAAGTGATTCCCGATATTCTCAAATCCCATTTCTTTGAACTTTGCTCCGATTGCCATGTACTGTTTAACGGCAGTCAATTCTATTGAGATCATTTCGTTGAGTGAATTATTGATTTCTTTATTAATTAGCATTTATTATTGGCTCCTTCTTTAATTTAATAAGCTTAATACAGTGTAATATATTCATTCCTACTTTAAAACCAAGAATCCACGTGAATAGTTCGATTTACAAATAATTGATTTTCGCGGTTTTGAGAAAAATTTCTACCATCTGAGATAGAATCTCTCAATTTTGAGAAAATTTCAAAATTTTATTCAAAAAAAATGATTTAATAACACATTTTTAGTTACTTGTATAGGAACAATTTTTGCTCTTTACACGCCGTAAGTTTAATAATATTTATTAACAAACCTTGGAGAGGATTCATGAAGTTTCTAACTACTTCAATTCTACTGGTATTATTTGTCGGTTTTTCTTTCGCTCAAACTGCGAATATTGAAATCGAAGCAATGACACCAGAGAAATTGCACCACTATGGTTATACAACAAAATCGGTTTCATCCGGATTAAATGTTGTACCAAACGGTACTTATGTATATCTAAATGCTGAAAATTTAGGAAGTACCGAACCATTCCTTCCTATTTGGGAAGTTCAATCCGCCCCAACTGGCGCATCGGTAACTTTTACGTATCCAAGCGCAAATGCGGCTTATTTTATGCCGTCGGTTCGCGGGGCTTATGTGATTAAATTAACTGTTGTTTCTGGCGGAAAATCTGACGATACAACTGTTACAATTTATTCGGCCAACTATGTTGGTACAGGGAAATTTGACGATGTTCCTGCATCATATCCAAACTGTATGTCTTGTCACGGTGCATCGCCCAAATTCACTGCTATCTTTGATAAGTGGAAAGAATCTGGTCATGCGACTATGTTCAAGGAAGGCATTTCAGGCCTCAAAGGTTCATATTATGGTTCTGGCTGCTTTAAGTGTCACACTGTTGGTTATGATCACGATGTAGCATCATCAAATAATGGTTTTGATGATGTGGCAAAAACAGAAGGTTGGACTTGGGTCAGTCCGCCTAATGCAAAAAAGTGGGATACACTAAAAACATCATATCCTAAATTAGTTGCTTTTGCAAGTATAGGTTGTGAAAATTGTCACGGACCAGGGAGTGAGCATGCATCAAGCGGTGATGTTAAAAAAATTGCTATTTCCTTAAATTCAGGTTCGTGCGGTCAATGTCATGATGAACCATGGAGACATAACAGATACGCTCAATGGGAAAACTCTCTTCATTCTCATGCAGTATGGTCAGGCTCATTTGCTCAAGGTGCATCATCACAAAATAATAATTTAGGAAACTGCATCAGATGCCATGATGGTCAAGGATTCGTTAATTTCACAAAGGGTAAAACAACGAATACTACCGGATGGACCGAAGCCCGTCATACTAAATTAGGGTGTCCTACTTGTCACGATCCGCACAGTGGTCATTTGCGCGAAGCACCAACAGTAGCAGATACTTTGGCAAACGGTTTTAAATATACTGTTGGCGGTAAAGGAATGCTCTGTATGAATTGTCACAAAGCTCGTAGAGAAGCAAAATCCTATGCAGTAAGTTCAGTAAGTTCTTCGCATTGGGGACCACACTACTCTGTTGAGTCAGATGTATTATTAGGTCAAAATGCTGCAGAATTTGGGACTCCGTTCATAAGTGGAAATCATAAAAATGCTGTAAGAGACGGATGCGTCCAATGTCATATGGTTGCTACTGTTGATACAGGTAATGTAAATAGAGACAAAGTCGGTCAGCATTCATTTAGATTATTGAATGAAGCAACTGGATATGAACACGTTGAATCTTGTAAAGAGTGCCACGGCTCAAACATTTCTAGTTTCAAAGACTTTATTGCAGCAGCTGATTTTGATGGTAATGGTTTAATTGAAGATGTTCAATCTGAAGTAAAAGGTTTACTGAAGAAGTTGAAAAAAGCTTTACCACCCGTTGGCAGTGAAGAAGTTGATTGGACTAAAGTAAGAGATTACAAAGGGGCTGATTCACTTAATATGAGAAAAGCCTATTATAACTATAAAATAATGGTTGATGATAATAGTTATGGTATGCACAATGCTAAATTCTCAATTGATGTCTTGAGAAAATCAGTCGCGATACTGACCGGCGTCGAATTTGAAGACAATAATATTCCAGCGAAATTTGATCTTAGTCAAAATTATCCTAATCCATTCAATCCATCGACTGAGATTAAATTCTCAGTTGCAAAATCAGAGAATATAAAAGTCTCAGTATATGATGCGGTTGGCAGATTAGTAAAAGTGTTAGTTAATGATATGCTCTCTCCTGGTAATTATAAAGTGACCTGGAATGGAGAAAATTCAAACGGATCTAAAGTTGTGAGCGGAATCTACTTCTATCGATTTGAATCCTCCTCCTTCGAAGCAACAAAGAAAATGGTGCTATTGAAATAAACTCCATTCCAGATTTTATTCTGCCTCTCGTGGCAGCATTTAGTAAGTCCCGCCAAAAGCGGGACTTTTTTTTTGGTAAGTTTAAATTGAATCATGAAGACTGATTATTTCTTTTGCATGATGAGAGCTTCAAGGTTGTCACTACAAAAACCCGATTTCAAAGTTTCCATCTTTTTGAGTCATAAGCAACTTGCTGAAAGATGGAAGCTTTATTCGCATCTGCTTTCAATACTGCATTGAGTTCATTGTTCTAATGAATTATATTGAACTCGAAATTTTACTATAATCATTGAGATTTTATTGGATAAACAAAACATTTATATAGAAACCTATGGCTGCCAGATGAATTTGGCAGATACCGAAATCGTTCAAGGTGTGCTGAATTCAACAGGATACAAGTTCACGAATGATATTTCGCAAGCTGATGTTGTGCTTGTGAATACTTGCGCAATCCGTGAGCATGCTGAAGAAAGAATTTACGGCAGACTTGGCGAATTCAGGCATCAAAAAAAGGAAAACCCGAATTTAATTGTTGGAGTTCTTGGCTGCATGGCAGAACGTCTGCGTAAACAATTAATAGAGGAAGAAAAGGTTGTTGACCTGATCGTTGGTCCGGATGAATATCGGCGAGTTCCAGAGCTCATTGAAAATGCTTTCGTAGGTGAAAAAGGAATTGCAGTTAGGTTAAGTAAGACAGAAACTTACGACGACATCATCCCTTACCGTGAAGAAGGAATTTCTGCATGGATTTCGGTAATGCGCGGCTGTGATAAGTTTTGCACATTCTGTGTTGTGCCATTCACTCGCGGCAGAGAAAGAAGCCGCTCACTTGAAAGTATTGTTGATGAAGTCCGCCTGCTAAGTGAAAGAGGTTTTAAAGAAATTAATCTTCTTGGCCAAAATGTAAATTCATATCAAGATGATAGTTTTGATTTTGCAGATCTACTTTACGCTGTAAGTAAAGTCGATAAACAAATGCGTGTTAGGTTTACTACGTCACATCCGCAGGATTTTTCGGATAAACTTGTTCGGACGATTGCTGAGAATGAAAACATCTGCAATTACATTCATCTTCCCGTTCAGTCCGGTTCGAATCGAATTTTACAATTGATGAACAGAACCTACACAGTTAAGCATTTTCTCAAACTTGTGGAGAAAGCAAGAATTGAAATTCCAAGCGTAAGCTTTTCAACTGATATCATAACTGGATTTCCAACAGAGACCGATGATGATCATCAGATGACAATGGATTTGATGAAAGAAGTCCAATTCGATGGAGCTTTCATGTTCAAATATTCAGCAAGAGAAAACACAAAGGCATGGAATTTAGGCGATGATGTTGCCGAAGAAATAAAAAGTATAAGATTGAGAGAAATAATCGAACAGCAGCAAAAGATTTCGTATGAGATAAATCAAACTCTGATTGGAAAAACTTTTGAAATTCTAATCGAAGATTTAAGTAAGAAGTCGGAAGATTTCTACATGGGCAGAACTGACACAAACAAAATTGTTATCGTGCCAAAAGGGGATTTACGAATCGGAGATTACTGTCTCGTAAAAATTGAAAGAGCAAACTCAGCAACCTTATTTACTTCTGATGGGATTAAAATCGAAAAGTGAATTAGTAATTGAAATAATTTTGAAATTATTTATTTGAAGAATTATGAATTTTAAATACATCACAACTCTTTTTTTGTTTTTTCTTTTATTGACCCACTCTTACGGTCAAAGAGAAGTTGATATCACAAAATATCTCGATCAAGTCGCGAGTGGAGAATCTGAAGCGGTAAGAAGAATTTTGCCATCGTTAATGAAAAACAATCCGCAATCGACTTTCTTGAAATATCTTCAAGCTGTTTTAACACAAGATGGACGTCAAGCAGCATCGTTATATAGGGAAATTGTTCATTCAAAGTCGAGTTCAGAATATAAAGATGATGCAATCTTCAAATTGTATCAGTTTCATTATGCACTTGGAGAATTCAACGAATCGGATAAATATGCACGAATGATCTTAGACTCCTATCCGTCATCTTCCTATGTAGTAAGACTGAAGAGAACAGAAACAGTTAATCGGCAAATACCTGCCACTCAACAGAGTGAAACGAGAACTCAATCTATCGAACTTACTCAACCGGTATTATCTGGAAATTTTACTCTTCAAGTCGGTGCGTTCCTCGATAGAAACAATGCGGAGAGCTTACGAATGCAAGTAATGAAATACGGGGAATCTTGGATTAACCAGCGTGAGGTTAAGGGGAAAATTTTCCATACAGTTCTCCTGGGAAAATTTACTGACGAAGTTCAAGCAAATATTTTATTAGAAAGAATTAAATCGGAACTAAGCTTGAACGGAGTTGTGTTAAGATTGCAGTAGCTCGATCGGTATTTTACCCTCAGAACAAAATTTCAGAAACTTTAACTAAAATTAATTAATTTTGTGTGCATCCTTGTGTGATTAAGGATTTTAAATAAAGTTGTGTAGTTTGACACATTAATTGTCAAATTTACTTTAGTATTTTATATAGTTAGAATATTAATGAATCATCAAGAGTTTCAAGATAAATTTGGATTATTCTATCGCTCGCAGTTGATGCGTGAAGTCGTTGAAGTCATCCAGCAAGTATCTGCGACTGACATAACAGTGCTCATTCAAGGGGAGAGTGGAACGGGCAAAGAGTTAGTGGCAAAGGCGATTCACGGACTAAGTAAAAGATCATCCAATAAATTATTGAGTGTAAACTGTGGAGCGATTCCAGAAGGCATCATAGAAAGTGAATTGTTTGGACATCAAAAAGGAGCTTTCACTGGTGCTATCGAATCAAGAAAAGGATATTTCGAACTTGCAGACGAGGGAAGCTTATTTTTAGATGAAATTGGTGAATTGCCAACTTCGGTGCAAGTTAAATTTCTTCGTGTGTTAGAGACAAAAGAAATTTTGCGTATCGGTGCAGAAACAGTCTCGAAGGTCGATGTCAGATTCATAACTGCAACAAATAAAGATTTGAATTTTGAAGTTTCGAAGAAAAAATTTCGTGAGGATTTATTTTACAGGCTACGAAGTGTAATGATCGAAATTCCTCCACTCAGAAAAAGAAAAGAAGATATACCTCTTCTTGCAAACAAATTTCTTGCTGATTTTTGCATGCGAAATAAAATTGAACAGATTCGAATTGATGATCAAGCATACGATTTCTTAATAGAGTATCATTGGCCTGGAAACGTTCGAGAGCTAAAAAATGCAATTGAGTCTGCTTCTGCTCTTAATAAAACCGGAATTTTGAAATCCGAAGATTTTGGAAAAAACTTTGTTGTATCGTTAAACGAAATGCCTCATCGAAATCTTCCTATCCATTTAAACAAATCTGCCGATGAAGCAGAACGTGGATTGATCTTAAGTGCACTAATAGAAATAAAAAAAGATCTTGTCGATCTGAAAAATGCAATTATTAATGACGGAAATGAAGTACAGTCGCAAAATAATCCGGTTTCTATTAAAGAAGTTCAGAAAGAAGCGATTAAGAATGCATTGATCAAAACTCACTACAACAAGAAAAAAGCTGCTTCTATGCTGAATATCAGTTTGAGAACTTTGTATCGCAAAATTAAAGAATATGGATTAAGTTTGAGAGAAGATTAACAGAATGAAATTATTAAAAATATTTTTTCCAATACTTTTTTCTGTGATAATTACTGGTTGTGCTGGTTGCCCATATTCATTTACCGGCGCATCACTACCGCCTGAGATGAAAACAATTGCAATACCAATATTCGAAGATTTAAGCGGCTTCGGAGAAGCTGGTCTGCGTGAAAAAATTACGGAGGAACTCAGACGAAAATTCACTGATGATAATACACTAAAAATTAGTGATAGAAAAATTGCGGACACAATTTTGGATGGTGCCATATTAAGCGTTCGCGACGAACCATCAGTGATTACCGGCACTGAGCGTGTCAGTACGCGAAGAGTAACGGTATCTGTTAAAGCAAGTTTTACGGATTTAAAAGCAAGAAAAAAAATCTGGGAAAAGAATTTTTCTCAGTGGGGTGATTATGATGCTACATCAGGGGGCATTGTAAGCCGTCAAATAGGATTTCAAACAGCAATTGAAAAACTTACAGAAGATATTTTAATTGCCACAGTTTCAGATTGGTAAAAATTTAAAGGACAATTTGTGTTTATCGAAGATATTATCTTAACTATTTATTTGTTTTCGTTGTCGTTGCTTTTTATTTATAGCATGCACGGATTTATTATGGTTTATTATAACGACAAGTATGGAAAGGTTTTGTTCACTCCAAAAGGAGATTATGAGGAACTGCCAACTGTAACAATTCAGCTTCCTCTGTTCAACGAAATTTATGTCGTGCAAAGATTGATGGACAGCGTTTGTGAAATCGAGTATCCAAAAGATAAGCTCGAAATACAAATCTTAGATGATTCAACTGACGATACATCAGAATATTTGAAAGAATTAATCGAAGAAAAAAAGAATTTAGGATTTAACGTAACGTACTACCATCGTACAAATCGACAAGGATTCAAAGCTGGTGCATTAAAAGAAGGACTTGAAAAAACCGATTCAGAATTTATAGCAATATTTGACGCAGATTTTGTTCCGAAAAAGGATTTCCTAAATAAAACAATTCCTTATTTTACCGATTCTAAAGTTGGCATGGTACAGACTCGTTGGGAACATTTGAATGCCGAGTTTTCACTTTTAACGCGTGCTCAGGCTCTCGCATTGGACGGGCATTTTGTAATTGAACAAAATGTAAGGAATAAATCGGGCTTCTTTATAAATTTCAATGGAACTGGTGGAGTATGGAGAAAGTCTTGTATCATTGATGCAGGGAATTGGGAAGCAGATACTTTAACCGAAGATTTGGATTTGAGTTATCGTGCACAATTAAGAGGCTGGCAATTTATTTTCTTAAATGATTTCACCTCTCCGGCAGAACTCCCAAGTGAAATAAATGCCTTGAAGAATCAACAATTCCGGTGGACGAAGGGAGCAATTGAAACTTGCAAAAAAATTCTTCCTGTTGTTTGGAGGTCAAAAATTCCTCTTCGAATAAAACTTCAATCAACTTTTCACCTCACAAACAATTTTGTTTTTCCATTCATTGTGATTGCAGGAATACTAAACGTTCCTCTTGTATATTTAAAAAATTCTGGTAACTACGATGAGTATTTTGCTTTCATGTCTATATTTGTTCTTGCATTTGTAAGTTCGTTTTTATTTTACATGTACTCACAGAAAATCGTTTATCCGGATTGGAAAAGGAAAATTTATTTATTCCCAGTTTTCATGGCAGGAAGTATGGGTTTTGCTCTTAATAACACACGTGCAGTTTTGGAAGGTTTAGTAAACAAAAAAAGTGAATTTGTGAGAACTCCCAAATATCAAGTGGTCGACAAAAAAGACACTTGGACAAGAAAGAAATATGCTACTAAAAAAATACATTTAGCCGTTGTTTTTGAAGTACTATTCGCTCTGTGGATGTTGTTCGGGATTGGTCTGGCAGCATATTACGTTGAAATTGCTGCTATTCCTTTTATGGCAATGTACTGTATGGGTTACACAATAATTTCTTTGCTTTCAATTAGACACGCATTAGCCAGCAAGTCTGCAGGATGAAAGTTTCAAGTGAACTTGATCTCAATCGTATTGAAGAACTGGTTTACATCAGTCCAAATTCTCCTCTATTCGCCCGCCAGGCATTCTCACTCGCAGATAAGGGAAAAATTAATGAAGCGATAAAGATTTGTGAAACCGGATTACAAAAGTATAGGTTTTACATTTCTGGGTATATAATCCTTGCAAAACTGTTTTTTGAAAAGAAAGATTACAAATCTGCATTCGTTGCTCTTAAGAATGCTTTAACAATTGCTCCAAATTGTCCTGCCGCGATTGAATGTCTCATTGAATGGAAGGAAAAACTTGATGAAAAAAGTAATCTTCCAAGTGAGCTAGACTCAGTTGATAAAAACTTGAATCAAAAAAAATTTCTGAATTCAACGCCTCATGTAATTGAAAAAATTGATATTCAAAATAAAATTAAAATTAAAGATGAATTAGAAAGAATCTTAGAAAAATTTGAGAAATCAAATTCGCTTGTTATTAAAGCAGATCCTACTTTCAATATGATATACGAACCTCCGCCTCACAAAGAAGTTATTGCAACCGAGACGCTTTGTGCAGTTTATTTAAGTCAAGGTCTTTACAAAGAAGCAGTCTCTGTTTTAGAAAGACTTCAAGAGAAGGATCCATCGAAAAAAGGAGAATACACGGCAAAAATTCAAGCACTGAAAGAAAAATTAGAAATTTCAAAATCCATTTCTTAGTATTTTGACTAATTATAAACCTATCGATAATTCATTTTTCAAACATTCAACTAAAAATCTTGCAATTGAGTTGTTGGGTAAATATTTAGTATGTAAAATTGATAGAAATATATTAATCGGAAAAATAGTTGAAACAGAAGCATATCTTGATAATAATGATCTCGCTTCTCACTCAGCTGTTGGCAAGACAAAGCGAAATGAAGTTATGTTTGAAGAAGCTGGGAGATCTTATGTCTATTTCACTTATGGTAGGCATTACTGCTTTAATGTTGTTTCTGGGTTAAAAGGAAAAGGATCAGCCGTACTAATTCGTGCGCTCGAGCCCTTGCATGGAATTGATTACATGATGAAAAATCGAAGAATCAAAAATTTAAGTAATCTTACAAATGGACCGGCAAAACTGTGTGAAGCATTTTCTATTGATAAAACTGTCAATGGTCTCGACTTAAGGGTATCAAAAATATTATATATTTCCAATGGTGATTGTCCGGAATTTGAAATTGTCAAAACTGCGAGAATTGGAATTAAGAAATCTGCAGAAAAATTATTACGCTTTTATATTAAAGGGAATAAATTTGTATCAAAAGCTAGATGAGGCAATTTGAAATTTCTAATTATTAGAACTGACCGAATTGGAGATACAGTGCTCACATTGCCGATGGCAGTTTATTTAAAAAATAAATTCGAAAATTCTGAAATTATTTTTCTTTGCAGAAATTACACTAAAGGTGTTGTTAAGCTGTGCGGTTCGATTGATAAGATAATCACAATCGATAAGCAAAACTTTATTGACACGATTAGTCTTTTAGCCAAAGAAAAAATTGATATTGCTATTCATGTCAATCCGAGACTTAAAACCGCAATAATTGTTTGGCTGGCTGGAGTAAAGAAAATCGTTGGGACGAAGTTTCGAGCGTATTCATTCTTATTTAATCAAAGAGTTCCGCTGCATAGAAAATTTAATGTTAAACATGAAATGGAGTATAATTTTGATCTTCTCGCTGGAATCAATTTGAATGATTCTATTAATTTATATGATGTAGATTTCGGTATACGAACTGATGAGAATAGTAAACGATCAACAATCAATAAGCTCTCGGCTCAAGGCATAGATTTATCGAAAAAGAGTGTAATATTACACTTAGGAAGCGGTGGCTCGGCAATTGATTGGAGTAAGAAAAATTTTCTTGAATTAGCTATCATGATTTTAGAAAAATATAATTGCAATATAATTCTTACTGGCTCAAGCGAAGAATTTGAAATGCTTCAGGATCAATTTGTTAAATTGAAAAATAAAGTATTTAATCTTGCTGGAACATTAAACTTGGAGCAACTGTTCAATCTGCTAACTATGGCAGTTGTATTTATTGGAAATTCAACCGGCCCAACACATCTGGCAGCGGCTGCTGGAACGAACGTGATCGCATTCTATCCTAAAATCCCATCATGCTCTGCTTTAAGATGGGGTCCGGTAACAAAAAAAAGGACTATCCTTGAACCGAGCATCGACTGCAACGATTGTGATGAAAATAAGTGTAAAGAATTAAACTGTATGGAGTCTATCACTGCTCAAGAAGTTTTTGAAAAGGTTAAAACATTTTTAGTATAATTGTGAGAACGATATGAAAATTAAAATATTTATACTTTTTGCTGCGATGTTTCTTGTAGCTTTTACATCAGCAGATGAATTCAGAAAAGTGGAAAACAAAGCTTTTGGAGTGGGGGAAAAATTAACATTTAATGTGAATTATAGTTTTGCAACAGTTGGAATTGCTTCATTCTCAATTCCTGAAATTAAAACTTTCAGTAAAAGAAAATGTTACAGAATAAAGTTTGAAGTGAACACGGTTCCAAGTTTCGATCTCTTTTTTAAAGTCAGAGATTTATATGAATCGTACTTAGACGTGGAAGGAATTTTTCCGTGGAGATTTGAGCAGCATATTAGAGAAGGAAAATTTTCCCGTGACTTCAGTGCTTTCTTTGATCAACGAAAAAACAAAGCGAAAACAACTGAAGGTGAATACGATATTCCAAAATATGTTCATGATATAGTATCAGCATTTTACTATGTCCGCACAATGGATTTAAGCAAAATGAAAAAAGGGGAGAGATTTAATCTTAAGAATTTTTACCGAAACAAAACTCATGAACTCGATGTCATTTATCACGGAAGAGAAACTGTTGAAGTCCCGGCAGGAAAATTTGATTGTCTAATTGTTGAACCGTTGGTAAAAGAAGGAGGTTTATTTAAACATGAAGGAAATATTTTAATTTGGTTAACCAACGATGAAGCAAAAGTTCCTGTTAAAGTTAGAACAAAAATTATTATTGGTTATGTTGAGAGTGAATTGACAAATTACGAAAACATAAAAGCACCACTAAAATCAAAGCAATAATATGTCAAAATATAAAACCGCCGACCTTTCGAAAGTAAAAACATACTCAATTAAGAAACGAAGGAGTAAAGTAGATATCGCATCTCTCTCGAAGGTATTTAATCCGAAGTCGGAAGAATTTAAAAGTTTTCTGTTAAGTCTTCCCAATTATCTCGTAGTAAGTGAACTGAATGATTTCGCAAATGCAATAGTTAAAGCAAAAAAGAAAAATAAACCAGTAGTATTCATGCTTGGTGCACATGTTATCAAAGTTGGACTTAATCCGCTTATAATTGATTTAATGAAACAAAAATTTGTGACAGCTATTGCAATGAATAGTGCTGCAGCTATTCATGATGTAGAACTTTCTTTATTCGGTAAAACATCCGAAGATGTCGATGCGGGAATCACAGACGGTTCTTTTGGTATGGCAAAAGAAACAGGTGAATTCATTAACCTAACTCTTGAGAAATATAAATTTGCAAACATCGGATATGGTGAAGCATTAGCAATTGAGTTGGCAGCTAAAAAGGCAAAGTATTTGAAACACAGTATAATTTATAATGCTTACAACTTGAATTTACCGATTACAGTGCACGCTGCAATCGGAACCGACATAACTCATCAGCAGCCAAATGTTGATGGCGGTGCAATCGGTGTGTTAAGTTATTTTGATTTTAAAATATTGTGCGATGTTATTTCAAAAATTGGTAACGGCGGAGTAGTTGCAAACATCGGTTCAAATGTTATAATGCCTGAAGTATTTTTAAAAGCATTAACTGTAGCAAGAAATCTTGGTAATAAAGTTTTTAATTTTTCTGCAGCTAACTTCGATTTTATACAACACTATAGACCGCGAGTGAATGTTGTTCAACGGCCCACTCAAGATGGCGGAAGAGGTTTTCAATTTACGGGTCATCATGAAATTATGATCCCGCTTCTTTGTGCTATTATAAAATCGAATTAGATTTTTATTTAATCGAAGTTTTTTTATTTCGCACCTTCATTTTCTTCTCGATATTTGTATTTTTGAAGTAAAGATGATTGGCAATGATTCAATTTGAAAGAAAATTAGATAAGTATACGATCTCACCTATTGCAGCTGGATTTTTAGTTTTGATAGTCGCATTTTTTCTCTATCAAGTTATTGGCGGAGCTTTAACTTTACTTTTCGCTGGAAGTGAAGTTACGACTGAGAATGCCGGCATGATCAGACTTCTTACTTCCATCAGTCAAATCTTATTCCTTCTTGTAGTGAGTATTTTATTTGCAAGGTTGATTTACGATGATTTTAATTCGGTATTCAAAATTTCCAAACCTGATTGGAAAGAACTAGTAATTTCATTCATCGGTTTAATATTAATCATATCAGCAAGCCAGTCATACTTATTTTTACAGACGAATTTTATAAAATATTTATCGACACAGAACGAATCTTTAAAATCTTTTTTTGATGCACTAAATAATTTCAACTCAGTAGTTGAAGAGTCGTATATAAAAATCATAAAGTCTAACAATGGATTCGATTATGCTTCGATAGTACTTAGCATCGCTCTCGTACCTGCATTCTGCGAAGAATTTCTGTTCAGAGGATTTGTTCAATCGAGCTTCGAACAAAAAATGAAACCGATTTGGGCAATCATTTTAACCGGTGTTCTGTTTGGAATTTTTCATTTTAATCCTTACGCACTTCTACCTTTGATTGCATTAGGTGCATACTTTTCTTACTTGGTCTATATAACACAAAGTATTTTTATTCCTGTGTTCCTTCACTTTCTAAATAATTTTATTACCGTCACAGTTTATTACTTTACACAATCAGATGAAATCTTAAAGACTCAAGCGGAAGTTGATTTATCAAATACTCTTCTGCTCGCAAGTTTTTTCTCTATGATTTTTTTATTTATATTAACTATAGTAATATTGAATAAGATGATAAAGATTAAAATTCTAAAACAGCGGGAGTTAGATAATGCACATTTGTCCTGAATGCGGATATGAATACAAAGATTCAGTTACAAGATGTCCGGATTGTGACGTTCAACTTATTACTAAAAAACAAAAAGAAGAAAAAGAAAAACGTTACAAAAATTGGGAAGTTGTTTATACGGCCGATACGAATTATGAAGCAGAGATGATCAAATCTAATCTGTTAAGTGCTGGAATCGAATGTGTTATTCTCAACCAAAAGGATAGAAGTTTCCAAGTAAGCGGCGATCTTGGAATTGTTAAAATCATGGTGCCAATGGATAAAGTTAGCGAAGCTCTCGTTCTTATAGAAAATTCAGATTCGTATGATGATGACGACGATATTGAAGAAGAACTTGGGCGCTAATCCGCATGAGTTTTGGAAATGTTGTAGCCAGAGTTACAGTTGCTCTAATAACTATTCCATTCCTTCTCGGAATTAGTTATTTAGGCGGATGGTTTTTCTTTTCTCTAGTTGCTGCAATAACAATTCTTTCACTTTACGAATTTTATAAGCTAACCGAAAAAAAAACTGCTTTACCAAATTATTTTTTGGGTATAACTTTTTCGATCTGCACATTGTTGCTTTTTTTTTACCAACGCAGTGACCAGTTTATTTCATTAATTTTTATTTTCATCGTTCTATCTTCCTTTTTTGAATTATTTAAAAAGGAAAACAATTCCATTTCAAATTTGAGTGTTACAATTTTCGGAGCAATTTTTATAAGTTTTTTCTTTTCAACGTTAATCGGGATACGTGAACTTTTTTCTAATTATGGTTCGATGTATTATTCACGAGGGGGATTGGTAGTAATTACAATATTAGCGGCAATCTGGATTTGCGATTCGGCTGCATATTTTGGCGGAACTGCGATCGGAAAACGGAGATTGTTGGAGAGAATCAGTCCTAAAAAAAGTTGGGAAGGAGCAATTTTTGGATTTGTATTTGCAATTCTTACAGTAATCGCTGCTAAGTTTTTAATTTTGGATTTTTTCAATTGGTCAGATGTTCTATTTATCGGTCTAATTGTTGGAACAATCGGGCAAATGGGGGATTTAGTTGAATCTATGATCAAACGTAATGCCGGTGTTAAAGATTCTTCAAATCTAATTCCTGGTCATGGCGGAGTGTATGATAGATTTGATAGTTTGCTTTTTGTTTCTCCGTTCATATATTTTTACTTAGTATATGTCTACGGTTAAAAAGAAAATCAGAAATAGGGCTAAAGTTAATTTAATTTCTCTTGGATGCAGTAAAAATTTAGTTGATTCCGAAGTTTTACTTCGGCAGTTCGAAGCAAATAATCTGAAAATAGTCGATGAACCTGCCGAATCAGAAATTATTGTGATAAATACGTGTGGTTTTATTCAAGATGCGAAAGATGAATCGCTGCAGACAATTCTTGAAGCCGCAAAGCTCAAAGAATCGGGGCAGCTTCAAAAACTGTTAGTTATGGGATGTCTTTCGCAAAGATATTCGGAGGAATTAAAAAAAGAGATTCCTGAAGTTGATGGCTTTTTCGGTGTGACTGATTATAATTCTGTCTTAAAGGAGATAGGAGTTAATTTTAAGTATGATTTAATTGGTGAAAGAAAACTTACTACACCATCGCATTTTGCTTATCTCAAAATTTCTGAAGGGTGCGATAATCCCTGCTCCTTCTGTGCAATTCCTTTAATGAGGGGTGTGCATAAATCAAAACCACAAGCCAAAATAATTTCTGAGGCTGAACATTTAGCCAATCAAGGTGTTAAGGAACTAATCTTAATTGGTCAGGATACAACTTCATATGGACTCGATATTTCGGGAAAAAGAGAGATTGCGAAGCTTTTGCAATCTCTTTGTATGATAAATGGCATTGATTGGATAAGACTGATGTATGCTTATCCGACCCAATTTCCATTGGATGTTTTAGATATAATTGCCAACGAAGAAAAAATTTGTAAATATATCGATTTGCCGGTTCAGCATATTTCCGATGAGATTTTAAAATCGATGAGAAGAGGTATTTCAAAACGAAAAACTTACGAGCTGCTTGAAACAATTAAAAATAAAATTCCTAATCTTGCACTAAGAACAACATTAATTACGGGTTATCCGACTGAATCTGAAAAATGTTTTAATGAGTTGGTCGAATTTATTAATCAAATTAGATTTGATAGACTCGGGGTATTCACCTATTCAAGGGAAGAAGATACTACAGCATTTGAACTTGGAGATCCGATACCAGATTCAACCAAGAGAGAAAGAAGAGATCTTATTATGGAGCTTCAAAGAGATATTTCACTGTCAAAAAATCGTCTATTGGAAAATAGTATTGTGAATGTCATTGTGGATGAAAAAATCAATTCAGATATTATCGCGAGAACTGAAAAAGATGCTCCGGAAATTGATAATGAAGTAATTATTACGAGCAGTGATAATAATATAGATATCGGTGAGTTTTACAGTGTTGAAGTCACCGATTCAACCGAATATGAATTATATGGTGAAATAGTAAAATGAAAAAAGTGTTAGTGTATTTATTATTTTTTATCGTACCTGCAATTTCTTTGTCACAAGTGGAAAATGTTTCGAGACTTGCAGTTCGAACCGTTAATCCATTTTTCTATTATAACGCATTAAATTTTATTGATGAAGATTCTTCGTTAACACGTATTGATCTGTATATCCAAGTTCCGTATACACAATTAACATTTATAAAAGATGGTAATTCATTCCAATCAATTTACGAAATAAGTGCTGGCATTTACGATCAAAACGACAAGATCATTACAGAAAAAATTTGGAGTGAGAGGATAACACTCGCGTCTTATTCCGAGTCAATTTCACGCGGCGGGAGTAATATCAGCTTGAGATCATTCCGACTGCAGCCCGGTACTTACAAAATCAAGATTTACATGGAAGATCGTGAATCAAAGCGAAATGCAACCGCAAATGCAGAATTAAATGTTAGAGATTTTAGGACTTACAGTTTCTCAGTAAGCGATATTCTACTGGTTAAAGATTATTCAGAAATTGCGGGCACAAGAAGAATTATTCCAAATATTACTAACAATATTGTCTTCAGCGATAGCGGCTTTTATATTTTCTGGGAATTTTATAAACAATCAGAGGATTCGCTATATAATGTAAATTGTAAAATCAAGAATCAGGATGGACAGGTGATACTGGATTTTGATACTCCATACAAATTTCTGACAAATAAAAATCCGGTGTTTTTAAAAATTCAAAAACAAGATTTCAAACTCGGCGAATATGTTGTAACCGTCTCGGCAATTTCGAATAATTCGAATGAAGGTCCTTATAATGTTTCCAAAAAAATATTTTCGAGATGGATTGGCGTTCCCAAAAGCGTAGTCGACTTAAACAAAGCAATCGAACAGATGATATACATCACTTCACGGGAGAATATTGAAAATATGTTGAGTATTAAAGAGGAGCCAGAAAGATTTAACATATTCATGGATTTTTGGAAATCAAAAGATCCTACTCCTTCTACTGCTGATAATGAATTGATGGATGAGTACTATGGAAGAATTGATTATTCAACAAAAAATTTTTCTAATTATATGGAAGGATGGAAAACTGACATGGGAATGGTGTTCGTTATTCTGGGCCCGCCGAATAATGTTGACCGTTATCCATTCAATTATGATACCCCAGCACATGAAGTTTGGGAATATTATAATCTAAACAGAAAATTTGTTTTTGTTGATTACAGCGGTTTTGGTGATTATCGCTTGTTGAATCGCGATTATTCAGAATGGTTTAAATACAGATAGAAATTCTTTTCTTGAAGAGGATGTCCGCATATAGATCAGATATAATTGTATTAGGGACAATTGTATTCGACATTTTTGTACCTGAAGTAAGCGCTTTTCCCAAAAAAGGAAGTGCGGTTGCTATGAGTGATTTTCCGACAAGCATTGGTGGGTGCGGAGTTAATTCCGCAATTGTTCTCTCACAGCTTGGAGCAAAAGTTTCACTTATTGGGAGTTCCGGAAAAGATATTTTCGGTAAATATATTTTAGAGGAATTAAGTAAGTGTAATGTCGATTCATCCATGCTGAATGTTGATGAAAAATTTCCAACCTCAACGTCAATTTTGTTCATCGATAAAAAGGGGGAACGAAGTTATTTGCATAGTTCGGGTGCTAATAAAAAAATTATAATTAATGACGATGTACTAGCTGGAATTTCATCTGCAAAAATTTTTCATATCGGCGGTGCTTTGCTTATTCCCGGCTTTGACGGTAAATTAATGTCCAATACTCTTAAATGGGCGAAGAAGAATAAAACTCTAACTTCTGTTGATCTCGGATGGGATACATCTAATAAATGGATGAAAAAATTGAATTCTTCTCTTCCATCCATCGATATTCTAATGCTGAATGATGCTGAGCTAAAAGCTTTAACCAAAAAAAGAAATTTAGAAACCGCAGTGAATTTTCTACATACTCTTGGGCCAAAAGTAATTGTCATCAAGCTTGGGAAAAAAGGTGCTTTCGTTTCAAAAGATCTTTTAAAAGTTCATGTCCCAGCAATTAATGTTAAGGCAATTGATTCGACGGCTGCCGGTGATAGTTTTGCCGCCGGATTTTTATTCTCAATTCTTAAAGGTGGAAATTTAATTGACAGCGTTAAGCTTGGCAACACGCTTGGTGCATTAGCTGTTCAAAAATATGGTTCGCTTTCAACAGGAGTAATTTTTTCTAAAGTTTTGAATTTTGCAAAGCAGAATTATGATTTTAACGGTCTCGCTTAATCCTCTTCTCGAAAAAACTTTTTTTTATGATAAAGTTAATTACAACGATGTAAACAGGGCATCTTCAATTTTGTTGAGTGCGGGGGGAAAAGGAATTAATGTCTCGCGTCAGTTGAATCACCTTAGAGTTGATAATTTGGCAACTGGTTTTCTTGGCGGAGAGAATGGGAAAAGAATAAAAAGTATTCTTCATAAAGAAAACATTAAAAATTCATTCCATCGGATAAAATCAGAGACGAGGGAGGGGATTGTAATAGTTGACAGCAATAATGTACATACATCTTTCTTTGAACCTGATCCCTTTATTTCTAAAATCGAAGTTGATGAGTTTATCGGAAAGACAAAAAAGTCAATACTTAACTCCGAGATGATAATTATTTCTGGAAGTGCTCCAGAAAATCCGAACGGTGAAGATTGCTCAAGAATTTTTGCGGAATTAATTGCATTTGGAAATGAACTCGATAAATTTACGATTGTAGATACTTATGGAAAAAAGTTAAATCAGATCTATTCAAATCCTCCATTGGTAGCTCATGCAAATATTAAGGAAGTGGAGACTTCTTTAGGAATATCCATTTCAAATGAAGATGACATGATCAACTTTCTGAAATCTGATGTGATCGGCGGAATTAAAATTTATTTCTTAACCAATGGTGAGCAGCCATTTTTTGCTGTTAATCAAAAATATATTTATCGAATTGAACCATTGGAAGTCAATACTCTTAATTCAACCGGATCTGGTGATGCGTTTATGGCTGGATTAATTTTTGGGCTTCATCACAATCAACCGTTTGAAGATATATTGAGATTCGCGACCGTCTGCGGCTCGCTTAATGCGTCTATGATGGAAGTTTGTCGAGTACCTCTGGATGAGATAATGAGAGAACTTAATCAGGTTCAGATACAAAAATTGAATTGAGTGTTTTTAACAAGATTTTTTTATTCTATTATGAAAATTAATTTTATTTATTTCATAATATTTATCCTTTTTCTGTGCAGATTTTCTGTGGCGCAAACTTCAAATTATATAATTGAACTTGAGGGATTGGACCAGACTTCACCGCAAGATTATGAGGGGATCACACAATCAAACTTTACGGCTATTGGTGACTCAGCAGTTACAATCATAAAAGAAAAAACCTCTTCAGTTTTAACCTCTTTGGGATTTATTGATCATTCACTTGAAATTACTCTAACCGATACTTCTCAATCGGAAAAGGAGAAAACAATTCGTGTGAAGGTAATCGAGGGTAAAAAATATATTGTTGATGAGATCATCGTCGAAAGCAGCTCTTTAGAGGATGATTCGCATCTAATCAGAGAACTGAACATATTAACAGGAACTCCTCTGAATGACGCTGCTGTAATTGCCGTCAGTGATAAAATATTGGAACACTATTTAAATGAAGGTTTCCTCTTTGCCAGAGTTAAATTAAACGGCTTTGAAAAATTAGAAGAGGACGAAGATGAAGTTCAAGTAAAACTTAATTTTATTATTGTTCCTGAAAGGAAATCTGTAATTGACAAAGTTCTTACAGAAGGAAATGATGCCACAGATGCAGATGTTATTGTACGGGAGATTCGATTAACTGAACGAAGTGTGTTCAATCAATCTCTTTCTGAAAAAATTGTGAGAAGATTGAAACGACTGAACATATTTTCTAGAGTTGGAACTCCAGAATATTTTATCGATCAAAATGATAAAGGGACTCTGAAAATATCTCTTGCAGAAGGGAATACTAATTCTTTTGATGGGATCATCGGATATATCCCCGGAACTAGCGGAAAGGAGAAAGGATATTTCTCGGGTCTGGTTAATATGTCTTTTCGGAATCTGTTTGGAACGATGAGAGCATTTTCGCTTAAATGGCAGCAGGTAAGCCGAAGCTCGCAAGATTTAGAAATTAATTATTTTGAACCGTGGCTGTTTGGTCTGCCGATAAATTTATACCCAAGTTTCTTTCAGCGGAAGCAGGATTCAACATATGTTCAAAGAAATATAGGATTAAAAACCGAGGTGCTCGCATCCGAGTTTCTATCGTTTAGTTTGTCAGTCCATTCGGAAAAAGTTATTCCTTCCGCGGAAAGAACGATTTCCTTGCTTAGCAGAAGTACTTCCCTATCGGTGGGCGGTGGAGTCAAATTTGATACAAGGGATGATGTATTTTTTCCAACTGAAGGATTAGTTTTTCGAACAGACTATTTTTTGATCCGAAAAGAAATTACAAAACAAATAAAATCTTCATCCGCACGAATTGATTTAAGAAAGATCGTGGCGGATTTTGATTATTACCAGCCTACTTTCACTAATCAAATTTTCGCTGTAAGTGTGCATGGAAGAGAATTACGCGGAAATGATTACGACATTAGCGATTTATTTCGGCTCGGTGGAACAAACACACTGCGCGGGTATGAAGAAAATCAGTTCAGCGGTTCGCGGCTGCTTTGGATGAACAATGAATACAGAGTGTTGCTTGCAGAAAAAAATTTTGTTTTTGTTTTTCTTGACGTTGGTTATTATTACAGAAATATCATGAACGATAATCTTTCAAAAGTTAAATTTGGGTATGGACTCGGTGTAGCGGTCGATTCACCTCTTGGGATCTTAAAAGTAAATTATGCTCTCGGCGAGGGAGATTCAATCTCAAAAGGAAAAATTCACTTCGGAATAATTAATGCCTTCTAATTTCATTCTTCGCTTTGCAGTATATCTGAAAATTCTACGTCTGACAAACTTTGTTATTGCATTCGCGAGCATATATTTTGCCGTACTGATTGCGAATGAGGATTTAGCTTTTCAATTAAATACTTTTTTCGCCGCACTTTCTGGTGCAGTCATAGGCGGCGCCGGGATGGTTATTAATGATTACTTCGATTTCGAAATCGATAAATTGAACCGGCCCGAGCGTCCAATTCCTGCTGGATTGATTTCAAAAAATAATGCTCTGAAATATTATATCATCCTTAATGCCATTGCTTTCATAATGCTTTATAAAACCGGCGTGATCGTCTATGTGATTGCATTGTGTTCGATGGTTCTGATTTTTTTCTACAGTTTCAAATTAAAAAGACTTCCGCTTGTTGGAAATTTGTGTGTTGCGTTGATGACTGGGATCGCATTTATTTTTGGCGGTGCTGTTGGAGGAAATATTCAGAACCTGATAATTCCTGCTGTATTTGCTTTCTTAATTAACCTTGCCAGGGAAATTATAAAAGCTACTGAAGACTTAGAGGGGGATAAACAATTTCATTTGCGCACATTTCCAATCGTGTTCGGCGAAAAGATCGCGCTGAAACTTGCATTCTCAATTTTAATCCTTTTAATGTTTTTTACTTTGTTACCATATATTTTCAAGATTTATAGCTTAACATACTTTCTTATTATTGTTTTTGGAGTGAATGCAGTTATAATTTATTCAATACTTTCTCTTCAGTCCGATTCTTCAAAAAGCAATTTAAGAAGAATTGGAAATTTGATTAAATACGATATGGCAATTGGTTTGCTAGCGATTTATTTAGGCATTAAATGAGAACCTATCAGCGAATTGAAAAAAAATATTTCAAAGCCGGATACAAATTAATTGCCGGAACCGATGAAGCAGGCAGAGGTCCGCTTGCAGGCCCTGTCGTTGCCGCTGCCGTAGTTTTTCCAAGGAAAGTATGGATCGATGGAATCAACGATTCAAAAAAGCTGAGCTTATCGGAGCGGCTGGATCTTGAATCAAAAATAAAATCAAAAGCATTAGCATACTCTGTTCAGTCAGTTAATCATTCAACTATAAACGAGATAAATATTTTAAACGCTTCTCTATTGGCAATGAAAAAAGCTATCGAGTCTCTTGGTGTTAATCCGGATATAATTTTGGTTGACGGAACAAAACTATTCGATTCGCAAGTAAAGGCCGAAGCAATTATTGATGGAGATAATAAATGCTTTTCAATTGCTGCAGCATCTATTCTCGCCAAAAATCACCGCGATAGATTAATGTTGGAATATGCCGATAAATTTCCAATCTACAATTTTGAAAAGAACAAAGGTTATCCGACAAAGTTTCACATTGAAGCAATTCTGAAATATGGTCCATGCGAAATTCACCGAAAGAAATTTTTAACTAAAATTTATGAACGACGAATCGAACAAGACTCATTCAAATTCTAAATCAGTTGGAAAAACCGGTGAAGATTTAGCAGAGAATATTTTAATTGAAGCTGGTTATAAAATTATTAAAAGAAATTTCAGATTCGGACACGGTGAAATCGATATTGTTGCAATGGACGGGGACTGTTTAGTCTTTGTTGAAGTAAAGTCACGCCGAACACTTGAGTACGGTGAACCTGAATATTCAATCACTCAATCGAAAATTAAACAGCTAAAAAGAATCGCTGAAGCTTATTACTATATAAACAAAATCGAAAGTCAAGAGTGCAGATTCGATGTAATAACAATTCTCGGTGACTTGAAAAACAATCCTAAAATTAATCATATCAAGAACGCTTTTTACTAATTGTAACGGAGAGATCAAATGAACATTGCGATTGTAATGATTGGCTCGTTAATCGTATTGATAGTCGGCTATAGAACTTATGGAAGATTCGTTGCGAAAAAAATCGGTGTTGATCCGGACGTCCCCACACCCGCCGTCACAAAAAATGATGGAATCGACTATGTACCAACAAAACCGCTAATACTATTCGGCCATCATTTTGCTGCGATTGCCGCAGCCGGTCCAATTGTCGGTCCGACTCTCGCAATTCTTTTCGGTTATCTTCCGGCTTGGTTGTGGATAATTGTCGGTGTAATTTTTATCGGTGCTGTTCATGATTTCACTTCTTTGTTTGTAGCGATGCGCGAAGGGGGAAAATCCATTGCGGAAGTTGCGAAGCGAACACTTGGCAAACAAGGATTTCTATTTTATGTTTCTTTTGCAATCATACTTTGTCTTTTGGTGATTGCTGCATTTCTACAGCTTACTGCAGTCGCTCTTACTTCAAGTCTTCCTCCCGATGATGTGAATTTAACTGCTGGTGAATCTGTACTGCATACAATTGAAATTAGTGGAATTTTAAATATTCAGATTGGCGGCGTTGCGTCTGCATCTGTAATTATTATGACAGTTGTTGCTCCATTAATCGGATGGATGATTTACAAAAAACAAATCAATGTAGTAATTGTCAGCATCATTGCATTCACGGTTGCTTTCGCATCTGTAGTAATTGGATTTTATTATCCGGTGACTCTCGATCCAAAAGTTTGGATGATCATTATTTCCGTTTATGTATTTTTTGCATCGTGGATTCCGGTTTGGCTCATTCTTCAGCCGAGAGATTTTGTGAACGCACAAATCTTATATCTCGGTTTGGCATCGATGGTGATTGGAATAATTGCTGCAGGATTTAACGGTGCAGTAATAAACGTTCCGGTATCAAATATTTCCGGCGCAATGGAGATGCCGAATCTTGGATTGATATGGCCATTCCTTTTTGTTACGATTGCGTGCGGTGCAGCTTCGGGTGCGCATGGTTTGATCTGCGGAGGAACTTCATGCAAGCAAATCTCAAGCGAGAAGCATGCAAAAATGATCGGCTACGGCGGAATGCTGCTCGAAGGATTACTCGCTGTTTGTGTAACACTTATTATCGCCGGCGGATTAGATTTTGAAAAATATAAATCGCTTGTTTACCCGGCTGAAAATCCTTTAAGAGGAAATCCACCGCTCGCTTTTGCACTTGGACTTGGGAATATTTTGAACTATGGAATCGGGCTTCCAACTGTATATGGAACAATTTGGGGAATACTTTTACTCGAAGGATTTCTAATCACAACAATTGATGCACTAGTTCGGCTCACTCGCTATTTGTTTGAAGAATTGTGGAGTACGTTTTTTACAAATCCTCCGAAAATATTAATGAGCAAAGCTTTTAATAGTCTGATCGTAGTCTCTTTCATGGTGCTTTTGGCTTTCACAAATGCATATGCATCAATCTGGCCGGTTTTTGGTTCGGCCAATCAATTACTCGCTGCGTTGACTCTTATAGCTGTAACTGCCTGGCTTGTGCAGAAAGCGAAAAATTATTGGTTCACTGCCATTCCTGCTGGATTCATGGTGATAACAACTTTGTTTTCTCTCGTTATCTTGTTAGAGAGATATATCTCCGCTTCAAATTGGACGTTGACTATCGCTGATACTTTGCTTTTGATACTCGCAATTGGTGTAGTCATTCTTTCATTCAAGTATTTTTATAATATGCGTGTGAAGCTGAGCACCGAAGCAAATAAAAATTAGTTCTTTCTATATTGATTGAAACAAATTGCTTTTTTAACGTAACTTGTAATTGAAGATTTCGTTTTTAATTGAAACTTAGTACATGGACTTTATAGAACTTCAAGTTGCCGACGAGCTTCATAAGCTGGATGATCTCGTTAAGCAGGATGCATATAATGTTAAAACAGTTAAGATTGTCTATAACCCTTTAAAGTACACTCTTCGAGAGCTTGAAGAAGTTCAGCATTTTATTGAAAGGCATTTTAGAGACGTTCCGATAACTTTTGAAGAATCGGAAGAGAACAAAAACATCTCGTTCATTCTTGGGATTGAATGATTTTGAATTTCAATAAAGACAAAATTTTTATAATTTATAAAGCAAATTGAAACAGAACTTTTTGGATAAAATAATAAACAAGCTGACCTCTCAAGTCTTTGAGTTTTTTGAGATCATTGGCGGAGTAACTACTTTTTCAGTCAAGTTTTTTGCAAGCGTCTTCCGTCCTCCGTATGAAATTACTGAAGTTCGTAAACACATGGATGAGCTCGGAGTGAAAACCCTTGCATTAGTCAGCGTCACTGGATTGATCATTGGATTAGTTTTAGGTATGCAGTCACAGCCGGTTATGGCAAGATTTGGTGCGGAGATGTTCCTTCCAGGAATGATTGCTCTTTCAGTTGTTCGCGAATTAGGTCCAGTGATCACAGCACTAATTTTTGCTGGAAGAGTTGGCTCCGGAATAGGTGCTGAGCTTGGCTCAATGCGTGTTACAGAACAAATCGATGCAATGGAAGTTTCTGCAATCGATCCATTTAAGTATTTAGTTGTAACTCGTGTTCTTGCCTGCACTTTGATGCTTCCGCTTCTGACTGTGTATGTAGATTTTATTGCAATACTTGGCGGATACATTTCAGTGATCATCACACAGAATTTAACATTTGCACTCTATGCTGATCTCGTGATTCGAACATTAAAATTCTCAGATATACTCCCGGGAATAACGAAAACTTTCGCTTTCGGATTTATAGTTGGGATTGTTGGATCATATCTCGGTTATTATGCAAAAAAGGGGACTGAAGGAGTCGGTAAAGCAAGTACAACCGCTGTGGTTATTTCTTCACTACTGATACTTTTGGTTGATGTAATTATGGTACGAATCACATTATTTCTTTTTCCGGAATGATAAAAGTTTCAAAACTAAATATCAGCTTTGGTGATAATATTATTCTTGATGATATTGACTTCGAGGTTCCGAATGGTTCAACAGTTGTTGTACTTGGAAGAAGCGGGATTGGGAAAAGCGTTTTACTGAAGTGTCTCGTGAAATTAATTCAACCCGATTCCGGATTTATTGAGATTGACGGTAAGGCAGTTTTGAATTTGAAAACAAGAGAGCTGAACGAACTCAGAAAAGAAATCGGATTTCTATTTCAGAGCGCTGCACTTTATGATTCGATGAGTGTAGAAGAGAATCTCGCTTTCCCATTAAAAAAACATACGGAGTTGAGCGAAAGTGAAATGCGGGAAAGAATCATAGAAATGCTCGATATGGTTGGCCTGAAAGAAGCATTGAAAAAAATGCCATCTGAATTATCAGGTGGAATGAAAAAAAGAATTGGGCTCGCAAGATCGCTAATTCTTTTTCCAAAGATTATGCTGTATGACGAACCGACTACTGGATTAGATCCCGTTACTTCAAAAGAAATTACTCGTTTAATTCTTGAAATGCAGGACAGATTTAAGATGACAAGCATTGTTGTTACGCATGACATGATTTGTGCTATGAGCGTTGCCGATCAAATTCTAGTGCTCGAAAGTGGAAAGTTTATATTTAATGGCTCGACCGACGATTTGGTGAAATCAAAAAATATGTTTCTGCAAAACTTTTTATCCACGAAATTAGAAGATAATCCGAAGGATGCTTCGGAAAGGAGATGAGAAATGTTAAGATCATTTAAAGGTGCACGACTTGGAATTTTTACTTTTTTAGGAACAATTTTATTAATTATTGGAATTTTTGTAATTGGTAATAAGAATCTTCTTTTTAGAGAAGCCTTCGATCTTAAAGCGTACTTTCCAACAGTCGAGGGTTTACGAATTGGCGCTCCTGTGCGATTGACTGGAATTGATGTGGGTGCTGTGAAGTCGATTGAATTCATTGCAGATACTGTAAATAAAATTTTAGTTACGATGAGAATCAATTCAGATGTACAGCAATTTATTAAGAAAGATTCAAAGGCAAGCATTGAAACCGAAGGATTAGTTGGAAATAAAGTTCTTATAATCAGCGGAGGTTCTGCTGAAGTTCCGAATGTAGAGAATGGAGATTTCCTTTCAGTTAAGATGCCGCTCAGTTACGCTGAAATAATTGAAGAAACGCAAGGAATATTAAGTTATATAAAAGATATTACTCGCGAGTTCGCAACGATTTTGAAAAAAGTAAATGAAGGTGAGGGGACTGTAGGTCAGCTTATTAATGATAAAAAACTTTATCGGAGTATAGACCAAGCTACGCAAACTGCTAATAACACAATGCTCGGATTAACCGGCAGTCTTGAGGATGTGACTGGTGTTGTTACCGAGCTCGGAAAATCTGTTGTGGTTGTAATGTCGGGAGTTGATTCAGTCGTAAAAAAAATTGATAACTTAGTCATTAGAGTTGATAAAGGTGAAGGTGTGCTTGGTGCATTGATTAGCGATAAAAGCGGATATGACTCAGTCAAAGCAATCATTAATAATTTGATTACCACATCCAACGAAGCAAGACTTGGTGCAGAACGTTTCGCTGAAAACATGGAGGCGTTAAAGCACAATTGGTTGTTCAAGGGATATTTTGAAAAACGCGGTTATTGGGAACGTGCTGAGTATGAACGAGAGCTCGGTCAAAAACTTGAAGAAATCAAAACACAACAAAAAGAACTTGAGAAACGAATTAACGAATTGAGAGAGTTAGAGAAAAGAGTTGATGAGGTGAAGAAGTAATGAGTGCTAAGTCGCTCAAAGTTACTTTTTGAAAGAATAGTTGGAAAATCTTGTTCTTACATAACCTATCAATAATTTATCATAAAAATCAGTAACTTTATTATTAATTCACACTCGCAATATGACAAATAATCTCGAAAAAAAATTAATAGTTCGGGGTGCTCGCCAGCACAATCTTAAGAATGTCAATCTTGAAATTCCGAGAAACAAGCTGGTTGTGTTTACTGGGGTAAGCGGTTCGGGCAAATCGAGTCTTGTCTTTGATACGATTTATGCAGAAGGGCAGAGACGATATGTTGAAAGCTTGTCCGCATATGCACGTCAGTTCTTAGAGCGAATGAATCGACCAGATGTTGATTTCATTCAAGGTATATCCCCTGCAGTCGCCATTGAACAAAGACCGCCGGCAAAAAATCCACGCTCAACAGTGGGAACAAATACCGAAATCTACGACTATCTAAGATTGCTATTTGCGCGAGTGGGGAAAACATACTGTACAGTTTGCAGCAATATTGTAAAAAAAGATTCAACTAATTCAGTCATTGATAAACTTAAAGTGTTTCCCAATGAGCACAAACTATTAATTGCCTTTCCGCTTCATGTTCATGGAAAAAAATCTTTGAAAGATGAATTTAAAAATCTGCTCAGTAAGGGCTTTTTCAGGATCTATTCTAAAGGAAAAATTCACGATATCAATGAATGGAAAAATCCCAGATTAAAGAAAGAAGAAATTAAAGTCATCGTAGAACGTATTTCGCTGGATAAAGCTAATGTGGACTCCCTTTATTCAGATTCGATAGAAACAGCTTTTCTAGAAGGAGATGGACGCCTTGCGCTGATTGATTTTGAGTCGAAGGAAGAGTTTCAATTTTCAAAATTCTTCGAGTGTCATGAAATTATCTACCAAGAACCAGAGCCAAGATTATTTTCATTTAATAATCCATTTGGAGCTTGTCCAACGTGTCAAGGATTTGGGCGAACAGTTGGAATTGATTATGACTTAGTCATACCCGATAGGAAGAAAACAATTCGTGATGGAGCAATAGTCCCATTCACTACAAAAAAATTCAGCAAATATTGGCGAGATCTTATCCGCATTTCAGCCAGTTCCGGATTGAGAATAAATGTCTCTTTTGACGCCTTAACTTCTGCAGAAGAAAAAATTGTTTTTGATGGAACTCGCGGATTTATTGGGATAAATGGATTTTTCAAAATGCTCGAGAGTAAAACTTATAAGTTACATTATAGAGTTCTACTCAGCAGATATCGCGGCTATACTTCATGCTATGACTGCGGCGGCTCACGGGTGAGGAAAGAAGCCCTCAACATCCGAATCAGTGAGAAAAGAATTGCAGACTTGATTCAAATGCCGCTGGCAACACTTCACGAATGGTTTGAACGATTAGATCTTTCACAACATGATTTAGAAATCGGAGGGAGAATTCTTAACGAGATCCGAAAGAGATTAAAATTTTTAGTCGATGTTGGAATTGGTTATCTTACTCTCGATCGACTTTCGAGTACGCTTTCAGGTGGGGAAACTCAAAGAATAAATCTTGCATCTATACTCGGCTCTTCGCTCGTTGGGTCATTATACGTTTTGGATGAACCATCAATCGGACTGCATCCACGAGATAATTATAGATTAATTCAGGTCTTGCACGAATTGAAAAATCTTGGTAACACAGTTCTCGTTGTCGAGCACGATCCCGAAATGATGAAGGAAGCGGATTACATTGTCGATATGGGACCGGCAGCGGGAGTGCAGGGCGGCGAGATTGTTTATTTCGGGGATTATGATAATTTGCTAAAAGATAAAAATACACTCACGGGAAAATATTTGAACGGAGAGAAAAAAATCAACATTCCTAAAATCCGAAGAATGAAGGGGAAGCGTTCTATAAAAATTCTTGGAGCTAGAGAAAACAATTTGAAAAATATCGATATAGAAATTCCGCTTGGCATATTTGTCTGTATTACTGGAGTGAGCGGCTCCGGTAAAAGCACTCTTGTAAATGATATTTTGTATCCAGCAATTCAAAAAATTAAATCGGCGGAAAATTTGGATGTCGGAAAATTCAAATCAATAGAGGGAGCTGGATACGTCTCCGGTGTTGAAATTGTGGATCAGTCTCCTATTGGTAAAAGCTCAAGATCAAATCCTGCAACATATGTTAAAGCATTTGATTTGATCCGCGAATTTTATTCACAAAGACCTCAATCAAAAACGCGCGGGTATAAACCGGGATATTTTTCGTTTAATGTTCCCGGCGGAAGATGCGAAACCTGTCAGGGTGAAGGGTATGTTAAGATTGAAATGCAGTTTTTAGCAGATCTCTACTTACTTTGTGAAGATTGTAAAGGAAGCCGATACAAAAAAGAAGTCCACGAAGTCAAGTATCAAAATAAAAGCATTGTAGATGTACTTGACATGACTACTATGGAAGCAATCGATTTTTTTAAGGGTCAGAAAAAAATTATAAATCGTTTGCAGCCCCTAGTTGATGTTGGATTGGGTTATTTGAAGCTTGGGCAGCCCTCGACTACATTGTCGGGTGGAGAAGCACAGAGGGTAAAGCTTGCCGAGAAGCTCATACCAAAAGAAGAAAATAAAAATATACTTTACATTTTCGATGAACCGACAACAGGTCTTCACTTTGATGATATTGACAAACTGCTTAATTGTTTTGATGCTTTGATCGAGAAAGGGAATTCAATTATTATTATCGAACACAACATGGACGTCGTCAAATGTGCAGATTATATAATTGATCTCGGTCCCGAAGCTGGGGAGTACGGGGGTGAGATCGTAGTAGAAGGTACCCCTGAGGAAATCGCAAAGTCGAAAGCATCTTATACGGGCGAATTTTTGAAAAAGTATCTGAAATAAATTTAATTTATATTTAATTGAAGTTGATTTAATTTAAAACTTGGAAAAAGTAACATGAAAACACTACTAATTATTATTTTGGTCATCGGTTTTACCCTTCTTACTTCTTGCAGCAAAGAAATGCCAGATAAAGTTTTCATCAATTGTAAAGTTTACACAATGGATGAGGATAATTCAATTTATGAAGCTGTAGCAGTTAAAGATGGGCTAATCTTCGATCTCGGAACTTCAGATGAGTTAAAACAAAAATACACTGAAGCTGAACGCATAGATCTTGGAGGTAAATTTTTGTTCCCGGGATTTATAGATGCTCATGGCCATATAAGTGGTTATGGTGATAATCTGCTTGAGATAAATTTAGTCGGTACTGATTCTCAAGAAGAAATTGCAAAGCTTGTTAAGGAAAAGTCAGCCCAACTAATTCCTGATGAATGGATTGCTGGGCATGGTTGGGATCAAAACGATTGGAAAGACAAGAGCTGGCCTAATCATAAAATTTTGGATCAAGCAGCTCCTAATCATCCCGTTTATCTTACGAGGATTGACGGACACGCTTTATGGGTAAACAAAAAAGCACTTGAACTTGCGGGCATCACCAAAGAAACAAAAGATTCTGATGGAGGCGATATAAAGCGTGATGCAAATGGAAATCCGACTGGAGTGTTGATCGATAATGCAATGAATTTAATCTATAAAGTTCTGCCTGCCGTTACAGAAGAGATGATACAAAAAACAATCCTGGCTTCGGTTCAAGATCTTGTAACTCACGGAATAACTTCAGCGCACGATATGGGTGCTAGTTCACGCACGATAAATGTTATGAAATTACTTGCTGATGAAGGCAAATTACCCATTCGCATACATGCGTACATCGATGGTCCTGGAAAAACTTGGAATGAATATCTTGAAAAAGGGCCAATGATCGGCTATGGAAATAATTTTGTAACAGTCAGAGGAATTAAATTATTTGTCGATGGTGCAATGGGCTCTCGCGGTGCACTAATGTCTGAGCCATATAATGATGACGCGAAAAATTTCGGTCTCATGTTAATGAGTGAAGACGAAATTTATAAAGTTACAAGTAATGCACTCAAAAAAGGATTTCAAGTTGCAACTCATGGAATTGGCGATGAAGGTATTAAGTTGATTTTTAATGCATATGAAAAAGCATTAAATGAAAATTCTAATAAAGATCATCGCTTGCGAATTGAACATGTGCAAGTTATTGATCCAGTTGACGTTGAACGATTTTCAAAAAATGGAATCATCCCAAGTATGCAGCCCGTCCATGCAACATCGGATATGCCATGGGCAGAAGCACGGCTCGGAACTGAACGAGTGAAATGGTCTTACGCTCCTAAACTCGTATTAAAAGGGAGTCCGATTATTGCAGGCGGTTCAGATTTTCCGGTGGAGAATCCGAGTGTTCTTGAAGGAATCTACGCAGGTATTACACGACAGGATAAAAATGGTTATCCGCGTAATTGGATGGACGTTATGTGGCTTGTTGATAACAAGATGTGGATCATCTCGGAGGAAGGAATCCCAGACACAACCGTATTTGATGGAGGTTGGTATCCTGAAGAGAAATTGACAATTCAAGAAGTGCTGAATGAATTTACTAAATGGGCAGCTTATGCCGGTTTTGAAGAGAAGAAAAAAGGAACAATTGAAATTGGTAAGTGGGCAGACTTTACTATTCTCGATCAAGATATCACATCAATAGAGCCGAAGGAGATTCTTAAGACAAGTGTTGTCATGACTGTAGTTGATGGCAAGATAGTTTATGAGAAGAAATGAGGATAGAGATTAATTTCTTCTTAAGTGGTAATTAATTTTTTGTGATAGAATTATCGATTTGCATTAAGATAAATACCAGCGGAAAAATAAAGTAGGCGACATCAAATCTATCTTTGTAAATCAACTCAAAGAGAGTATGCTCTTGAAGATGAAATAAGAAGGAAGCTGCAACAAATAAAAATAAAATAATTGCAGTGGAAAAGTATAAACTTTTTTCATCTTTAATTTTGAATCCGAGGTAAACCGCCCCAGCGAGGAAAATTGCAACTACTTCTATTGGCAGATAGAGCGATTGAACTGCAAACGGTCCTTTCTCGATAAAACTTGAAGGATTCCAGAAAAAAAAGGGTACAAGGGTTAATAAGAAAATAAATCCAATTCCTAAAAATAAAATAAATAGTCTTTTTAAGTCTTGTCGAAAATAATAGATCAATAAAATAAAATATATTGGTAACACTATCATTCTCGTGGAAAGAAGCAATCCGCCAAGAATTGAGATGAATAACAATTTATTAAAATTAATTCTCTTAACATTTTGCTTCGAAACAAAATCAACAAAGAGAAGAACAAATACCATATTTGAAAACAATTCACTTCTTGTGATTATTTCATAATGATAAATCGGTGAAATTAACAACAGAATCTGAACTGACCACTTAACCTCCTGGCGATTCTTAAATTTCTTGAACAGATATAAAGAAATTAAAATGTATGTTAAGACTTGCATTAAACCTAACTCGCCGACTAATGCGAATGGGGTAAAAGCAAGAAACAATATTGGGAATCCTGATGGATTTGTTGGACTTCCATAAGGAAATATTCCATTCAAAAAGTTAAAGAGCCATTCTTGTATTGCAGCATATCTACTGACCCTGATATTTGAGATGTCAAACTGTGTTGTTGAAATAAATAATAACAATGCCACTAACAAACAAAACCATAAATATATCGTTTTGTTAAGTTTTAATATTACATCTCTTTTAAAAAACAGAGTAAAAATGATTGCAATTACGACTATTATGTATCCGATTATAAAAGGAACTGGTGAAAGAGAATATCTAACCGAATATTTTAAAATGAAGATCGAATTAATTAATAGATAAACAAAAATTATTGAGTACTGTTGAAGTTTGGAAATGTTCTTCATGCGGATTTTAGTTCAGGTATTTACTTATCCATTACAGTCTATTAAGAGAAAGTCAGCTTTAGACTTTGTTTTAAAATTAATAATTTCCTCTCCGTGAATTTTGAGTGAGTCAGCTTTTGATAACTCAACATCGTTGACTTGCAATTCGCCATCAATTGTATACAAATAAAGATACCTTTCTTTGTCGGTAAGATGAGCTATCTCAATTGATTCTTCCAATTTCGAAACATAAAATGTTACATCTTGGTTTATGTGGAGCGAGTATGGGTGTTTACTGTTACTCACAACCGTAAGAAGTTTGTTCAGTCTTTCAGTGATATCAAAATGTTTTTCATCATATGAAGGATCGAGTCCAGATTGATCAGGAAGCACCCACATTTGCAATAAGTGAACAGGCTCATCGGAGTGTTCATTTCTTTCAGAATGAATTATTCCTCTGCCGGCTGTCATTCTCTGAATATCTCCGGATTTGATTACGCCTTCATTTCCTAAATTATCACGGTGGGTTAATTCTCCGCTGATGATAAAAGTTATAATCTCCATATCACGATGAGGATGAAAATCGAAGCCGGATTTTGGTTTAATTATATCGTCATTAAAAACTCTAATGTTTCCCCAATTCATATTATTTGGATCATAGTAGTGGTCAAAAGAAAAATGCCAATAGGTTTGAAGCCAATCGGTCTGGAAGAAATGTCGTTCATTTGCCTTGATCATTTTAATCATATTGTACCTAGTAATTTATATAGCTTCTTAGAGCATCTAAGATTTTTTCAGTAGCACCGAGATTAGTCTCGACGAATTTTTTTGCTGCAAAGCCCGATTTTTTTCGGAAGGAATCGTCAAGTGTGATTCTCCGCATAATTTTATACAGCTGTTTTTTATTTTGAACTTCAAATCCGCCACCGATTTGGATAAGACTCTCCGCTTCTTGACTATTTGAGTGCTTCGGTCCAAACATCACCGGTATCCCGTAAACAGCGGGTTCAAGCACATTGTGAATATTCGATTTGAAACCACCGCCAACAAAAGCAAAGTCGGCATTCGCATAGAGAGTTAAAAGAATTCCGATTGAATCAATGATGATTATCTTTTCGTCTTTGTATTGATTTAAAAGTGAAAAGCGAATTACTGCAACTTTTCCTTTCAAGTCATACTCTATTTGCTCAATCGTTTGAACTGTCGGTTCATGAGGAACAATAATGGTAAGTAAATTATCGATGTGTTGATTAAGTTTCAGAACTGCTGGTAAAAATTCCTCTTCATCTTCACGCCAAGTGCTTCCGGCAACTAAAACTTTTTTCCCCTTTATGATTTTCTCGTCTAGGATTTTTTTTGTTAAAGCATTTTGACTCTTTGAGAAGACTCTGTCATAGCGGGTATCACCTACAGTTGATACCTTATCATTCTCTAACTTGAATTTCAGAAACCTATCTCGATCAATATCGGAAATTGTTAAAATTTTTGTGAAGCAGCAAAATAATTGTACATGGAAATTTTTCACCAAGGGGAGTATTCTTTTCGAATTGCCCTTCATGGTAGCATCGACTAAAAATATTGGGATGTTCCTTTTGGAGGATTGCCAAATTGTATTCGGCCAAAAATCATATCGCATAATAATGAAGGCGATCGGATTCACGAGTTCAAGAAATCGATTTACATTCCGTTTTGAATCAAATGGTAAGTATGTGATTGCGTCTGCCGATTCATATCTTTTTGCGCTGTGCAATCCCGATGGTGATAAAAAAGAGACAACTATGTTGTATTTATCTGTTCCCTTTAATTTTTCAATTATTGGTTTTGCCTGCTCAAATTCACCAACGGAAGATGAGTGAAGCCAAATATTTTTTTTGGTTATATCCAATTGCGAGATTATATCTGATAAGTTCTTGAATAAATCCTTCCTCTCCTTTAATGCAGTTCTAATTTTTAGATTAAATAAAGAGAGCAATCCAAGTGCGAAGCGAAATTTGTGAATGAGAAAATAATTATAAAAAATATACCAGAACTTATTCATTTTTTAAAAGACTCTGAAGTTTTGAGATAATCATTTGCGGTGAAATATCTTTCATACATTTGAAATGTCCCTTCGGGCACTCGTTTCTTCCAATGTGGGTACATGGCCTGCAATTTAAATTAATGTTTTCAATTAATACACTCTTATTGCCGAGCGGAAAAAATCCAAACTCAGCCACAGTTGAACCAAATATCGCAAGAGTTGGGATGTCCAATGAACAGGCAAGATGCATCAAGGCGGAATCATTCGAAATTACAGCTGAACATTTCTTCATCAAGGCTGCAGTAAGGTACAAATCGTTTTCATTTTGAAAATTATTAACTCTTGGATTTTGACCCGCGAGTTTAGAACAAACCTTGCTGTCCTCTTTTCCACCGAAGAGAAAAATAGAATAACTCAATTGAGAAAGCTCGTTGATCAATTTTGAAAAGTATTCTGCCGGATACCTTTTTGTAAAATGTTTTGAACCAGGACAAATTCCGATAATTAATCTGTCAACAAATGTTCCGGTTGACAATAAATTAGCTTCTTCATCTTTGCCTTCGGGATAATGAAACTCTAGTTCTAATTTTTCTCCTTTCACGAGTGGGAATGAGTCAATATATCGTTGAGCAATTGAAGTTTTGTCTTTTAGTAAGTTAACCTTTAAGTTTACTAATAAAAATTTTTTAACAGTTGGCTTTTGAAATCTAAAAACTTTTATGCTCGACCTTCTTAATAACCGTCGAGTACGGAAATTATTTTGGAGGTCAATTACATAATCATAAGATGAATTTTCAATCTTCTTTCGAATAGTACGAAGTTCATTTTTTTGATAATATATAACTTCATTTATATGGGGGCTGCTTTCAACCGCTTGGGCAAACTGGGGCTTAAGAAGAAAATCGATTAGACAATTTTCATAAGCTGCACTTAAAGATTTCAAGAGCGGAGATGTCAGTAAAATATCACCGAGGGAGCTTAAACGAATGACCAATATTTTTTTGTATGAACTCAATTTATACAATCAGCTTTGTGATTAAAATTAATCCATTTTTATTAAGCATACAAATTCTTTTCATGTTGCGGCTCATGGCAAAAAACCATGCACGAAAGGTTTTTCTTTGATTCGATTTTGCTCAATTAACACTACTTAACTATATTTGAATCAAAAGTTAGAAAAATTAGGAATCTGAAATGTCAACTTTACCTCCTGCACATATACAAAAATTTGGTATTGATACGCTTGAAAAAAAAGTTTATACGATTGCTGAAGAATTGAAAGAATACATGCCGCTAGAAAGTGATCGCAACCGCCTTGGATTTAACTTATTTAAAAAATTTAAGGGCGAGGGAGACGATGTAACCACAATATTTCGCACAAATAAATTCCAAATTCAGAGCATCAGTAGAAAAGATTTGATCAAACTTATCGAGGAAAAACTCTCTAATATTTAAGCTCGTGCTATAAAAAAATTATCTCTTTGTGAAACCTTATCCCGAGAAATTCCGTCTAAAGCGGTAAAATAATTCGGATGAGACGATATTTATTTACACTATTATTATTCCTTTCTCAATTTTCCCTATTGCTTTCCATTGACCGCCCTGGTAACTCAAAAACTGTCACCGCCCATAGATTAAATGAAAAAATATTGCTGGATGGTCTCTTATCAGAAACTGTTTGGACAAATAAACCAATAAGCGAATTTACACAAAGTGATCCCAAAGAAGGAGAAAAAGCAACTGAGCTGACAGAAGTTTGGGTGGCGTATGATGATGATGCACTTTATGTTGCAGCAAAGCTTTACGATTCTCAACCGGATTCGATCGTAGGTTTATATGCAAGACGGGATGATATGCCCGAATCTGATATATTCGCTTTTGCAGTTGATTCATATTTCGATAGAAGAACAGCATTCGTTTTTGCATTGAATCCTGCAGGCTCAATGCTCGATGGTACATTTTATAACGATAGCTGGAACGAATGGTCTTGGGATGGAATATGGGATTATGGAATTCATAAAAATAGTAAGGGCTGGTATGTCGAAATGCGCATACCATTTACACAGCTTAGATTCAAAGATGAAGATGAAATGAAGTGGGGAATAAATTTTTACAGACGGATCCATAGAAAAAATGAAGAAGCTCATTTCGTTCAAGTTCCAAAAAAAGAAAGCGGTTACGTATCGCACTTTGCTACTTTAATTGGACTTCGCGGGATCAAATCCAAGCAAAGACTTGAATTGCTTCCTTACTTTGTTTCGAAAGCACAGTATTTAATTCATGATGCTGATGATCCATTCTACAAAGGAAAACAATATCGGTTGAATGCTGGTGCAGATTTGAAACTTGGTCTTGGCAGCAATCTTACTTTGGATGCAACATTTAATCCCGATTTCGGGCAAGTTGAAGTCGATCCAGCAGTTGTTAATCTTTCTGCATTTGAAACTTTTTATCAGGAAAAAAGACCTTTCTTTATAGAAGGAGGAAACATATTCAGATTTGGTTCTGGGGGAGCGAACAGTAATTGGGGAATGAATTGGGGGGACCCAAGATTATTTTATTCCCGAAGAATCGGCAGGGCTCCACAAGGTTCAGTCGAACGTGATGGATTCGTGGATTATCCAACTGAAACTAGAATTCTCGGTGCAGCAAAACTTTCCGGCAAAATTGGAGATAACTTGTCACTCGGAATTATCAATGCTGTAACTGAACGAACATTTGCTACAATTGATTCATCGAACTTCAAATCTGAAGAAGAGGTCGAACCATTAACTTACTACGGAGTATTCAGGGCTCAAAAAGAGTTTAACTCTGGAAGTCAATCTATCGGTATGATTGGCACCGCAGTGATTCGAGATTTAGAGTATCTACCGCTCAAAGATAGATTAAGTGATAAAGCATTTACTCTTGGAATTGATGGATGGACTTCACTCGATTCAAGTCAAACTTATGTGGTAACAAGTTATTTAGCTGGATCGTATTCACACGGCTCAGAAAATTATCTTGTCAGATTACAACGATCTTCAAGGAGATATTTACAAAGGCCGGATGCAGCATTTTTAAAAATAGATAGCAATTTGACTTCATTATCCGGATATGTCGGTAGAGTTGCAGTGAATAAACAGAAAGGAAATATAATTTTTAACTCAGCTGTTGGAATTCTCTCACCAGGATTTGAATCGAACGATCTCGGCTTTCAATCACGAGCGGATGTAATAAATGCTCATGTCGTTAGTGGATATCGTTGGTATGAGCCGGATAATTTTTCGAGAAGTAAATCAGCTGTCCTTGCTTACTTTAGAAATTATAATTTTGATGGTGATGTAATTGGACAGGGAATATTAAATTTTGGAAATATTCAATTTCTGAATTATTGGGGATTAGGATACAATGTTGGATATAATTTTTCGGCATATTCAACCGATTTGACAAGAGGCGGTCCGATTACAAAACGACCGAATTCACTCTTCCTCAATCTTCATGGATATACTGACGGACGGAAAAAATTAACTGCTTTCTTCGGTGGTGAGTATTTTGAAAATAATGCAGGCGATAATGGATTCGGAATTAATCTTGATTTTAATTGGAAACCGTCATCAAAATTAATTATTTCATTTGGGCCATCGCTAAATAAGAATTTTGAAACTGCTCAATGGGCCGGAAGATTCGAGGACAAATATGCTGACGAGACTTATGGTAATCGTTATGTTTTCGGTGAGATGAAACAAACAACAATTTCATCAAATATCAGATTGAATTGGACGTTTACACCAAAGCTTAGTCTTCAATTATATTTGCAGCCCCTTATTTCCGTCGGTAATTATGAAAACTTTAAGGAGCTCGCAAAACCGCGCACATATGATTTTAATTACTTCGGAGAAAACGGCTCAACCATTAAATACGATTCCAATTCAGAAGAATATACTGTCGATCCGGATGGCATTGGGCCGGCTGTGAGTTTTAGTTTTCAGAATCCAGATTTTAATTACAAATCCCTCCGAGCAAATTTAGTTTTGAGATGGGAATTCTCGCCGGGTTCTGCATTTTATTTTGTATGGACTCATGATAAAACCAACTTCGATGATCCGGGACGCTTTTCAGCCGGAAGAGATTTTAAGAATCTTTGGAATGCGGAAGCAAACAATATTCTAATGATAAAATTTTCTTATTGGCTGGATGTCTAATTGGAATTTTAATTAATCGAATCAAATTCTGATTTACGCAAAGGTGCCAAGCTTCAAAGTCTCGCACAGAACTTATTCAGTTACTTCTTAGTGTCTTTGTGCCTTAGTGGCATTTTAATTCATGATAACTGTTAGTGCTTAGTATTTTTATTCCTTCTTAGTTGTACCAGAACAGCTCCAATCGCAGCAATTACCATCCCAATTCCTTCCTGCATAGTGATTTTCTCATCGATAAAAAACCAGGCAAGAATTGCAATTTGAATAAGCATAGTTCCATTTATAATGCTCGATTCCATCGCTGTGAGCGTCCGAAGAGTTAAATTCCAAAGTGTAAATGCGAAAGCCGTATTTATTGCAGCTAGCCAAAGCAGAAACAAAAAGTTTTGAAAACTGATAGATGAAAATCCTTCTATCGATAAACCGACGATCAACAATAGTATTGCACCGATCCCCATACTTACAAATGTTGCAACCAATGGACTAATATCTCTATTGCGGTTAATATCTCTTCCCAATATAGCAGATCCAGAATTTGCCATAACTCCAATAATCATTACTAATATTCCAATCCATTCACTTCCTGAAAATCCAATTGGATAAAAGTAAACTAAGATACCAAACACAAAAAGTACCGCACCAATCCACTGGAGTTTGGAGGGTATCTCTTTTAAAAAGAAAATTCCTAAAGTAGCAACGACTAACGGCGTAAAGTTTAACATTAAGCTAACCGTTACGGCTGGCAGCAAAGATAAACCCAGAAATAGTGTTCCTTGAGTGAAAAAATAAAAAACTATTCCAAGCAGGACTAACTTTTTAATTTGTGTTCTGTTTAGTTTGAACAACTCAGTTCTATAGTTTTGTTTAAAAACAAACGGTGCGAAAATTATAAACGCGAGAAAGTATCTGTAGCCCGCAAATGTAACCGGCGGAATTTCTGCCAATCCCCATTTGATTATTATGAATGAGGTGGACCATAAAAAAGTTACAAGAAGAGCTTGGAGAACAGCGAAAAGATTTGGGAAATGTTTGTTCATACTAGTTAATAATTATTTTACTGCAAATCCTGTCATGTTTTGTCCAGAGAAAAAAAATGTAATTGGTTTTCGTATAATTCTTTTTATAAAATTGATTTCCGAATTTCGACAGGCTGTGCAGCAAGTATTCACTTGATTGATATTTTTTCTCTCGTAATCTGTTTCGCCCGATATAAAGAATTTGAAGATTTGAACCGGATTCAGAAATGTTTTTACAAGCTCAACTCTTGAAAATTTTGCTTGTTTGAGCAGGAACTTTAACGAATTTGGCGAGAAGTGAAATAGGTGATAAGGCAAGTGCCAGCCATCCCATCTGTCGCCATGGACAAATCTATCTGTACTTAAAATGTTTGGAAGGACGATCCAAACAATTCCATTTTTCTTAAGCAGTTCACAACTTTTTTGTATCGCAAATTTTGGATCTGGAAAATGCTCAAGTGAATGATTGAATATTATTAAATCAAATTCTTTATTGGTTTTGAATTGCTCAATTTTACCATTGAAGAGATTTAAATCGAAATGTGATTTTGCGTATTTGCAGCCGTCAGAAGAAATTTCAATTCCATCTACCGAATAACCCAAATCTCTTAAAGCAGCTAAAAACTCTCCATTACCGCAGCCGATTTCGAGGATCGAATTGATCTTTCCAAATCGTTGTTCAATTCTTTGGAGATGAAATTCAGCCGCAGCTTTAACTTGTGGGTATTTTAAAAATACGTCATTGCGCGAAATGCTTTGAAGATAAAGTTCATCATAAAAGTTTTTAATTTCTGCGGTATTTGGCTGGGGATTTTGAAAAATAATTTTACAGCTTCTGCATTTCACCAATTTTGTCCGACCGAATTCCTTAAAGTCAGAAAGTTTATTGCAATAGCAAATCGGGCAAGAATCAAATATGTGCATTAATCCTTTTTACTTAGTGTCTAAGTCTCTTTGACCCTGAACGAATTCTTCGGCAATTCTCACATCGTGCAGACTTCCAATAAAAAGAGGAATTCTTTGATGCAATTCTTTAGGTTGAATATCGAGCATTCGTGTATGTCCATCAGATGCTTTACCGCCGGCTTGCTCACAAATAAATGCGAGAGGATTGCATTCATACATCAATCTGAGCTTGCCGCTTGGATTTCTATTATCCTTCGGATAAATAAATATTCCGCCATAGATTAAGTTTCGATGGAAATCTGCAACGAAAGAGCCGATATACCTTCCAGTGTATGGACGCCCTGTTTCTTTGTCATGCTGTTGTAAATACTTAATGTATTTTTTCAATCCCTCTTCCCAATAGAGATAATTTCCTTCGTTGGTCGAATAAATTTTTCCCTTAGTTGGAATTCGAATATTATCGTGTGAAAGAAGAAATTCACCGACCGATGGATCGAGCGTAAAACCATAGACTCCATTTCCGGTTGTGTAAACTAAAATCGTACTCGA
>Ga0194113_10000197_pt1 | contig 73434 bp, 71 predicted proteins | sample TA2MahC200mmetaG_FD_146193 | JGI IMG/M metagenome (GOLD analysis project Ga0194113, IMG submission 146193) | Freshwater microbial communities from Lake Tanganyika, Tanzania - TA2015017 Mahale Deep Cast 200m | ecosystem: Environmental > Aquatic > Freshwater > Lake | place: Tanzania: Lake...
CACGCGGTAGTGCAACCGCTCTCTCCACCTGTGCTTCTCCGCTTTCTCTTTGTGCCTTTGTGTCCTTGTGGTTTAAGGATTGGCAAGGGTTTGAAACCTGAAAAAGCTCCTATTTACCAAAGTCAAAATAATTTCAACAAAAATATGGTTGGCCTGAATTATTGTTAGGAGGCGTTGATAGAATGGGAGTTATTTATGCTACGATAAAAATTAAACGGTTTCTAAGCGATGAAGAACCAATAGAACTTAGAGTGAAGGTTGACACCGGCGCTACTATGCTGGTAATACCTGGATGGGTACAGGAGAGATTCAGTTTTCCAATCATAAGGAAGCAATCGGTGAAATATGCCGATGAGAGACGTGAGCAACGCGACGTGGCAGCAGGTGTTGAAATTGAAGTATGTTGCAGGAAAGGGGCCTTCAATGCTATAATTGAACCCCAAAAAGAGTATGGGCTTTTGGGAGCCGTTGTTATGGAAGAGCTTGATTTGATAGTAGAGCCGAGGGAACTTAAATTGTATCCAAACCCACGCTCTCCAGACATTCCGATGGCTGAAATAGAGTAAACCAAAATACAAATTAAAGATTTTTTGCTTGTGAACCTTTTTTAGTATGCGCTCGTCCAGACTTCCGAAGTCTCAAAGACTTCGGAAATCTAAAGTTGAGGTGTAAAATGAATCCAAAACAACGTATAATAGCAGCATTAAAGAGACAACAGCCCGATGATATTGTCCCAACATTTGAATTCAGTTTCGGTTTGACGAATGCACTGCTGGGGAAAGATTTCATAAATCTTGATGGACTGACTGGCAAAGAGTTGGAGAACGGCATAAAACATAATGTAGAATTACATGTAGAAGCCGCTGAACGTTTAGATTATTCTGCTATTACTGTGGGAGATATTAGAATTATTCAAGAGCTTGTTCAGATGGGAGTGGATAAAACTTATCTGTTGACTTACAAAAATGGCGATAGAACTTGGCGTTTCTATGGAGAGGATAATATTACGGAGGCATGCTGGCGGTTGTTTGAAAATCCAGATGAATTTAAGCGAAAATTGGATAAAGATGTCAATGCCTCCATCGAAGGGGCGAAAAGGTTGATAGACGCCGGCGTAGAATGTGTCGTCATGGGCGCAGATTATGCTACCACAAAGGGACCATTTCTTTCGCCGAAGATGTTCGCTGAGTTCATCGCTCCTTATCTCCAGCGCACAATTTCTTCACATCAGCAAAACGGGGCTTACGTTATCAAACACACGGATGGCGACATAATGCCTATTTTAGATCAAATTGTCGCCTGCTCTCCTGACGCCCTTCATTCCATCGACCCGACAGCCGGGATGGATATGGCGGTTGTAAAAAAACTAATCGGCGCTAAAGTCTGCATCGCGGGAAATGTCGATTGCGCCGCTCTGGTAAAGGGTGCAAAGGAGGATATTAAAAAAAGCGCGCTGTATTGCCTGAAGCACGGTAAGCCAGGCGGAGGATATATCTTCATGTCGAGCAATAGCGTTTTTCCTCCAATGAAGCTTGATGATTATTTAATAGCCTTGGAGATGCGCAAAAAATACGGAAGGTATGATGAGGAAGTTGAAATTCCCTAAAGTGGTTGTTTATACACTAAGGAAATACATTATACAAACAGAAAGGAGAGGATTAAAAGATGAAACGAGTAACTCTCTTGCTAATAACTTTTATGCTTTTAGGGTTACTAAATGCTTATGCTGGTAAGGTTGAAGTTAAAAATGTGCAAGATAATAAAGGGGGAAAATATGTGGTGACTGAACTGAAAGAAGGCGGTTTATTTTATCACGATAGGCAATACACTATAACGGGTATTCCCAAGGAATTTGTGGGGCTCACTCAGATTAGTGTTTCCTGTGATTGTCCCGGAGGACAAGACTATAGGTTGACATTCGAAATTGACCGCAGCGCCTTTGTATACACCGCCTGGGACAGCAGGCATGTAAGACCAGAGAAACGGGGCCAAGACCCAAAAGATTGGTTTACCAAAAACTACAAAGACACGGGAAAAACTCTGTTTTTGGATGCGCCACATCCGCAAACGGAGTATTGGATATATAAATCCAATAAACCCTATCCGAAAGGAAAAGTGGAACTACTCGGAATTGATACGGTAGTAGGCGACCCGGTCATTATGTGGACTATATTCCTTGAAGAAGGGAAAGCCGTGGAATCAGCAAATAAGCTAACGATAACCTGGGGGAAATTGAAGGCTGAAAGTTGATAGTACGCACATAAGACTTCCGAAGTCCTTAGCTTCGGAGGTCTAAAAACTTATAGCAATTGCAGACGGAAATATCAAAGAATTTACTATTTTAAATCGAAAAGTTTCATTTGTTGTTCACTGCTTACCTCAAATAACCTGTTCCAGTTATACGAGGGCCAAATATTATTTAGATTTTCAGTATATTTATAATCGGCCAAAAATCTTGAAATATCATCAATAGCTCTTTTTTCGGACATCCGTTTGTGAATTGCTTGAACGTTTTTGTGGTCTAATTCGATGCTAATTGAGTTTCGATGAAGTTGTTCTGATACCACAGCCGTTGTTCCTGTTCCAGCAAAGGGGTCGAAAACTAAGTCATTCGGGTTAGAAGAAGCAAGGATTATTCTCGTCAATAATTGAATAGGAGTTTGTTGTTTATGAAATCGTTCTCCTTTTTCATCTCTGAGTGGCTCTTCGCCTGCGAAATAACCCGAAGTTAATTCGCGTATATCGTCCCAAATATCTGTAACATATATTCCACTGTTTCTTTCATGTTTATAATTTACAGGCAAGGGCGGATTGATTCTCAACCTATTAAAAACTCTCGGTCCTTTTCCTTTTGTCGCAAATGCTATGACTTGATATTGCTTGCCAAAGCGTATCTCGGAAGGGATTGCTGATGTCATTTTTCTCCACACAATGAGATTTTGAAATTGCCAATTTGTGAGACGCAATGCTTGAAGAAGACGTTCGGTATTCTTTTCCCTCTGCATAAAATATATTGCGCCTCCTTGTGAAGTTTGTTCATATATGTTTTTTAAAATCCGTTCCATCCACTGCCAGTATTTTGCTTCTGGCATATTGTCATTGTGTTCAGCATAATATTTCTTCTGATTAAAGGGTGGGTCTAAAAAGGCTATGTCAAAATCTTTATAAAAGTCGATTTCATCAAGACTGCCGTCTTCAAGCAGTTTTTCACAATCTCCTTGAATTATTCTGAAGCTCATTATTTTTTCTCCTTGAATATTATTTTTGCAATAATATACCAATTTTTCGCTCTCATGTCAACGAAAATTATTTTAACGGAGGGGGAAACAAGAATGGAAATGCAACAAGTCAATCTTGCGATTGTCGGCTGCGGTTGGATAGCAGATAGGCACATAGAAGCCTATCAATGGATGTGGGAAAATAACCTGAAATATTTCAACATTGTGGCTATTTGTGATTTGATGGAGGATGCTGCAAAGTTGCGCGCCGAACGTATAGACAAATTTCAGGAAATGAGGCCACAGGTTTATACCGACCTGGAAAGGATGTTGTCTCAAGCAAAGGACATAGACGCGGTGGATGTTTGCACCCACAGGCACGATGTCATCGCCATTCCAGGCTTGGAAGCGAACAAAAACGTCACCATTGAGAAACCGTTTGGCTTCACCATCAAAGAATGTCAAAACGTCATGAATGCGGTAAAGCCCGGAAAAGTTTTGTCGATAGCGGAAGGCATGCGCCGAACACCGGAAGCGCGTACTGCTAAATGGTGCATAGACAAAGGAATGATTGGTAAGCCGCGCCTGCTATTCTGGAACGAAATCAGTTGGTGGACGCATTACAGGGATTGGCGTCACCATAAGCTCCAGGCTGGTGGAGGTGGTGTACTTGATGTAGGTGTACATTTTGTAAACCTATGGCGATATCTGCTCGGCGAAGCGGAAGAGGTGTTCGCGATTACAAGGACGTTTGAACCATACAAATATTTCGAACCACCGCATCGTCCGTATAATTATCCTTATACGAAAATCTACAAGGAGACGAAAGTCGAGGGGCCGATTGACAAAATCGAGGTGGATGTAGAGGATACAGCATTGAGCTTCATTAAGTTTGAAAACGATGTTTTGTTGGAATGGACTTTGACCAGCGCCGCGCCAAGAAAAGAATTTGGCTATCAGATTCTCTACGGTTCGGAAGGCTGTATAGATTACGGGGCGGGGAAAATCTATTCTGAGGGCAAGGAATATGAACTGTCCCAATTGCGGGAGGAGATGATGAAAAGCCTTGATGAGGAGACGAAAGAACGTTTCTTCCCTGGTGGTTCAACAAGTCAGTTTGTCGTAGAACTGACTGACTTTGCCCAGGCTGTCCTTAAAAAACGTAAGCCTGAAATTGACGGAATGGAAGGAATGAAGGATGTAGCAGTCTGCATGGCGGTTTACGAATCATCTGCTTTGAACCAACTTGTAAAATTATCGGATATCGAGAGCCGAAAGATTGAAAACTATCAGCGCGAAATCAATGAGGCGCTCGGTATTTAATATCTTGTCGCAAAAAGCTTTCTAATAAAACGTGAAACGTAAAACGTAAAACGTAAAAATCTACGCTTTACGCTTCACACTCTTAGTAATTATCAAAGGCAGACAGGTTCAATCGGCCCGAAAACCTCTTCGAGCGTCGCTTTTACTTTACTCAGTTCTTCCTGTGTGTGTGAATGCATCGGCGCTCGAAGGCGGTTGTTGGGGTAAAGCTGATAAATGTAGAGAGCGGACTTGATGGAAGGAAGCCAGCTCATCTTCGAGGCCGTCGTGAGCCAGGGTTCCTCGTATTGGAAGACGATATCCCGCGCTTCGTTAATCTTTCCCTCAATCAGAAATTGGTAAAACCGTAGCGCGATGTCAGGCCGGAAGGGAGCTATTGGGCAAAGGTAAGCTGGAGAACCGACTTGATAGCCGAAAAAGAAGTTGCGCATCTGTCCACCGCTGATGACCGCAAAATTATCTGAAGCGGTGGCGCGAATGTAATCGTAATAGCCGTAGAATTGGTCACCATCGTTTTTCATCCCGACGATTTGCGGCCGTTTCGCTAATTCTGCCACCACCTCCACAGGAATCGCAGGCGTCACCGACCAGAGTAATAAAGGAATATCCGCCGCATCAATGATGCGGTCAAAGTAGCCGACAATTACCTCCCGCGTTGCCGGCATGAAAGTAGAAATTTGCACCTTGACAGCATCTACACCTACGCTATCAGCATGCTTGAGGAACTTTCGGCACTGCGCTATACACCAGAAACCGGTTGAAGCAATAAAGAGCGAACGTCCCGTTATCTCTTCAGCAAGCTCTTCAGTCAATTTCCAAATCTCATCATCCGTCAAGTTATACATCTCGCTGCTACCCATAGTAAGCAGGATGACCGGCACTTTTTGCTCGCACAGCCATCCAACATATTTTCTCATAGCAACATAATCGAGTGAATCGTCGCTATTGAAGCAGACGTTCACAGGAACCACAGGCCCCTTGAGTCTTTCATACACACGAATTGCTCGTTCCATAGAGTAATACGTAATGCGTAATACGTATACGTAATAAAAGATTACGCTTTACGTATTACGTTTTCCTTTTCAACTTTTGCTTGACAATTTTTTAGAAAGATGATATAGTCTACTTGATACTTGGTTTTTAATTTTATCAGATTTTGGAAGTTGATTCAAGAGAAAAATTCTGGATAAAAGATTAGACGGAATTTTTTCCGTTAACATCACTTAGGTCGTTAGCTATAATCAAAAGGAGTCGGCCTATGGTATATTTCCCATGCCCTTATCTGGGAAGTAATGTTGAACTGACCGACGAACGAGAACATCATATTGCCAATCATCATCCGGACCTGCTTCCAGAACATCGGCAATGTATAGCCGATACGTTGGCTGACCCTGACCAGGTCCGTCGAAGTTCTCGTTTCGGCAATGCACGCCTATTCAGTCGCTGGTTTGAATCGTTACGTGGCGGCAAGTATATCGTCGTCGTTGTGGCCAGTGATGCTGCGCCAAAGGCGCGTCATTGGATTATTACAGCCAAACTTTTCTTTCTAAAAGAAAAGTTTGATCAAAAGAAATAAAAGGAAAAATTTCCTTTTATATCGCCAGAAAACTGGCAAAGGGAGGAGAAATTGAATGGGAACGAACCTGACATTTCAATATGACCGTGAAGCGGATATTTTGTATATAAATACCTGTTCTCCATATCCAGAACAGGAGAGTGAAGAACTTGATGATGAAATCATTGCACGATTCAATCCTGAGACCGACGAAATCGAAAATCTTGAAGTCCTGTTTTTTTCAACGCGGTTATTACGCAAAGAGCTTTTTCAATTACCGATTTCCGCTCGGTTGCATCTTTACGAAAACGTAAAAGCCGCCGAAGAACGAACAGTCTGAATAGGATGTCGAGAAAAACTTAGAATGATGTAGACCCTAACAAGTCATAGTTTTATTGAGATTTAATGGCCCCCCAGGCTGTGGTTAATTTGCCTGCGGCGAAAACAGCAAATGCTTTCTCAAGTCCCCTTGTCATGATAGTGTTAATATCATCTTCAGTCAGGGCAACATTGAAAACCGCGACTTCGTCAATGATGCCCTGGATGTAATATGCGTCTACATTGTTAGGTTTTCCTATATGAAGAGCAGGCCATTTGTTCTCAAGGACATTCCCATTAGCTTTTGCGGTAGCATACTTCTTTCCATCGACATAAGCTATCAATTCACCATCGGAATCATCATAGGAACCCGCTAAATGATGCCAGACCTTTTTTGGCGGCGCCTGGATATATCCAGTGGTTGCTGATTTTTTGCCTGTACTGACTCCAAACCATATTTGATTTGTATCTGGGTTATGTGTTATTGCGTAGCCAGTTGAAGATGTTTGACCGCCTGTGGCTAAGACATAGTTTCCTCCAACCCAATAGACCCAGGCCGTGAAAGTTACATCAGCAGTTGGCTTCAAAATTTCAGCATCGCCCGCATTAACATAATCATCCTTCCCATCAAATTCCAGAGCTTTTCCGAATTTACCATCAACCCATTTGGGGTCGTTCATTAGCTCACCATCATTACCGTTGCCAGAAGTGTCCTCAGCAACGTTGCCTTTGCCCTCATCAAAAAGCCATATTCCGATAGTGTTTTCCAGGTCAATTTTGGCCTCGCTGATGCTGATGAACATCAGATTAGCGATGATTAAACTTACGCATGCTAAAGCCAATCTTGCTACTACAACGTTCATTTTTTACTCACCCCCCTCTCAACAGAAACCGAGTTTCTTGGAGAAACTCGGTTTCTATTGCATTAGCGGCTATAACCATAACTGCAACGAACTATAAGGATAGACTGCGACAGTTGGGCGTGTTTTTGGACAAACTTTCTTCACTGCTTTAATTAACTCATCCCAACTATCGAAAAGTACCGTCGATTGCTTGCTTTGATAGTAAATCTTCGGATTTAGATGGACGGAGTAGAGAAATGAAGATGTTCCCTCGACATTCCCTTTCGTTTCTTGAAATTCGTAGGCTTCGGTAGGGGAAGTGTCGACACTTCCCTCTAATAGTTCTTGCCGACGCAAAAATTCTTTCCATCCTTCGGGATGTCCGTGATAGGCAATTTGGTCATAGCATGGCGCTATCGAAATCTGGATGCTGGAACTATGATGGTTGAATACTGATTTTCCTCTGCCCGATTGCCCTAAATCTGTATCGAAAGGATAGCTGTTGGCAACGACAATATCTGGAGTTTCAGGCATAAGATTTGTCAAATAGGCATCTTTCGCGATGTGGCAGCCTTGGCGATGCGCCGTGATAAAATTCCCCGCGGCTAAGTGAAGGATGCGCTTGTATGGGTCCATTACGATATTAACGGTAAAGTCGAGGCAATATCCCGCCACAATTTCTGCATCCTTTCGGATACAATCTCCTTCGATTTTTTCAGGATAAATCTTACCATAGCCTTCCCATGGAAATTTGTGGTTGTAACGAATCGTCTCTTGATGACTTACTCCTGGGACGATAATCTTAGCGCCTCCACCAAAGCCAGCGCCGCCATGAGGATGGATTCCACCGATGCCGATGACCAGTTCGGCATCTCGGAGATGCTTGTCGAGGCGGATAGTCGGGCCATCAGGTCGTTCAATGTTGTAAGTATCATCATCCAGAGCGTCATGGTCGAACACTGTAAAGCGCTCTACAATTTCAGCCCCGAGTTTCATTACCTTTTCCATATTGCCCCATTTGACAATCGGACGGTGTTGCCCGCCGCCAATAATGAAGAAGATATCCTCTTCTGCAACATCTCCTTTTTTCAATTGTTCGATAACAGCGGGGATGACTTTATAGGCGGGGGTAGGGCGGGATAAATCATCTACGATAATCGCGACAGAACGTTTTCCTTGAGTAAGTTCGGGAAGCGGCGGCGAATTCGTCGGATGTTCGAGAGCATCGACGATTTCTTTTTCGCTCAACGGTGGATATTCGTGCAGATGTTCCGGCTCGCAAACCCACACCTCCCAATCTTCGGGGAAGCAAAATTGTTCTGTAGTGTGCCTTCTTTCGATTTTATCCCTCAAATCTCCATAAAAAGAATCGGTCGGAAGGATAATTCCAGCGACCGGCTTGGCTTTTTTAATTGGCATATCGTTATTACTCCTTTAATGTCAGCTAAAATAACCGAAATACATCGAAGTAAATATCTATCGTCCTTTTCGTCTTTATTACTTTGTAGCTACTATCACCATCACAAGCAAAGCTGTTGCTACCGCACCGAAAAAAATACCCGCGCTCTTGAGAGATTGTTTGAGCGGTACTTTCTTTGGGGACACTTCTCCCGCTTCTGCATTTTGTGCCGCCGCGACCTCAACATTGTTTATTTTGAAAGTAAAAATGTACTCGTTGATAATACCTTCGATTTCTAACGGCAAAAGAACTTGATAAGTCTTTCCACTATACTTTTCTGCTTTGGTTTTCAATGCCCGAGCGTCTGTTCCAGAGTTCGGGAGCAAAGGCTCTTCACGCCAACCGCCAAAATCACCGCTCGCATAGTAGACATTGTCGGAAGGAATTATATCATCCGTAATAGCGCCCCTTCGCACAATTACGCTTGGCGGTTGCGGGTTATTGCGGTCAATATATTTCACTCCTGAATGCATTACTCGGTGGCTCATTCCATTTGTATCTACAAAGGCAGCCTCATCCCACACTATTTTGATTGAGTAATCGGTCTTATTTGTTAGAACGAATGAAATTCGAGAGGCTATTGGAATCCAAGCAATTTGGACCATCTCATCTTCAAAATAATACTTCTCGATGTTTTCTTCTTGCACTTTTGTTATTTTTTGCTCACCATATCTTTCCCTCGCTTGAGCGGGCCTTTCAACTTCGTAAAGCCCTATGTCATAATCAACTCTATATGTAGCGCAACCAGTCAGCAAAATCGTAACTGCAACGCATATCGAAGCATAATATTGTTTTCTCATGTTTGACCTCCTATATCTGCATGTTTGACCTTCATATCCCAATGTTCATAGCGCACCAGCGGTCGTTCTCTCGCCTTTTCGTGAGCACCCTTGGTGCGCTATGGTATTATCATTTCATGACGTTCACTATTTTCCTTTGCTTCCCACTTCACCGTTTACAAAGGTAAGACTTATGATAATAGACAGTCATGGCAGGAATCCAACCTACATTACAGTTTGCCAGAGCGTATTCGTCCCCAGGTAGTTGTGATTTTTCCTTTGGGACCGACAGCCAGTAATTCAGACGAAAATTCTATTTCGCCCCAAAATGCTTCATTCCAGCCCCACTGGTCAGGATTGAGCGACCAACATGGCATGGAATAATCAGCGCCTTTGTTGTCTTGCTCACCGATTGAAACGGTGAACCCAATAACATTACGCGCTTTTAGCTCAATACCTTTCATAACTTTTTCAGTGGCAGGGATTTTCAACTCCCATTCGTAACCATCTTTAGATATGATTGCCTTGAGAGATGGCAGCGCCTCCACTACATTGCTTAATCCAGAAATGTTGTTGCTTATCATCCATCCAGGTTTGTCGCCTTGAAATTTGGGCGTAATCCACATACCGATGTATTTGTCATCGGGTTTACCGTCTGGGTTCCAACGCCACTCGGTACAATCATTCTTCCAGGTGGCGTCGCCGCCAAAATACAGGTCATCGTCAGTAATTTTCGTAGCGAGATATATGTAATCCTTATCCCATAGGTAATACAATGTGCCACTACAATCTTTGGCATCTTTTATGAATTGTGGCTGATAACAATTGCCAAAGCCGTTATAGTTCTTTTCTCCCTTCAACGTCACTGATTTATCAAGATAGAGCCCTTCGCCCCATTCTTCTTCACCGATAACTCCATCAATATGCGGCGCTGGTACCGCCATAAGGCAAACGGTTTTAGCGCCGCTGTATGGATATGCAAATGTCGCGGAGAAAAGCATGTAGAAGCCGAAAAATATAGAAATTGCGCATAACTTTTTCATTTTTAATACCCTCCTTTATACAATAACTTTGATAAATCCGTAGTAGCGACTTTAGTCGCTTAAAAACTTTTTCATGTAATCCTCCTTTTGATGTAATCAAACATTTGTAGCGACAATCACTCCGAATCACGCCGCCAGATTTTGACATACTCAAACCGTGTCGATGTGCCAAAGGGCGACCATGGACAGAGCGCATGAATCCCCACCTGAATCGGGTCTTCCACTGGCAGGTCCATCCAACCGCAGGTGAACCAATTTTTGTCGTCCATGCTGCAATAGGCTGAGAAGCGATGTCCACGCCGCTCCAAACGCAGGTTGAGTATCTTGGCGTCTGGTAAGCGGTAGGGGGGATAGATTATGTTTCCTTGCACGTTTGCCACAACAAACACTTTGTTCCACCCATACTCACCGGAAGGCATATCAAAACGGATGTAGTTGTCTTCGTCCTTCCACACTAATAGGCCGCCGGACTTCTTCCCGCCTTCGACATCAGAAATCATCGTCTCGATGGCAAAATCTCTCGCAATCGTCTGCAGCAAACGTGGCGCATCGTACCTGTCAAAAGACCAAAAACCATGTTCCGGCGGGACGGTGATTTGCAAACCCGAAGGAGAAAGGAGTTGATAAACGCAATCGCCTTCTGGGTCAAACCATTCCCACACCGGCGAGAGAGAATCGCCATCGAAAAGGTCAACGCTTGCAAGCTTAACGTAATCGACTGATGGTTGTTGCAGTATACCAGGGACAAACTCATTAGCCGATTCCAGGTCGCCTATGACGAGAAGGGGCTTCAGTATCAGGAATCCTATTTTGGGATTCATTTCGAACAGGCGGGAAGCATAAGGCGCAGCGCCATCTGGAGTCCCACACGCAAAGTGGAAATTCACCAACTGGTAGAGATACCAGATGATTTCCATCCGATTGGACGCCCGCTCAAGTCCTTTCTCAAGCCGCCCCTGGCATCTTAAGCGGAGTTCATTCACGTCCACTTCGCTTACATTCGCTTCGCGTCGGTGTTCCCATCCGTGTTCTTCAACTGACGCGGCAATCGCGGTATATGCTTCCTCCAAAGGGTCCAAAAATGCAAGGAAAGGCGAATCTTCCTCCGTTTCCTCTTTTGCCATCGCCTTATCCATCATATCGAGGAAAGCCTCTATCATGCCGAGAATTTTGCCCGTTTCACCCCGTTGCCGATAAAGCTGGAGCAGCCCAGGGTAATTCTCAAAAACCATGAACAGAATCCTGGACTTCAAGGTGGCGTTCCAGCCTTGTTCATGAAGCTTGAGAGCTTTGTCTAACTCATTAAGCTTGGTGTAGAGTCTGCCAAGATAGCCACAGGCCCCAGAAAGACCCCGAACTTCACTATATCTCTCCTCCAGTTCCAGCGCTTGGTGGTAAAACGCGAGCGCTTCGGTGATGTTACCACGGCGCTCATTTACTGTTCCTATGGCGTGGTAACATTCTGACAGGATGTATGGATTCTCAACCTCTGAAGTCAGCGCCAGAAGTTTCTCAAAGGTGCTATCATCAGAATGGCGGTGCGCCGACAGTATGCGTCTATATAAATGCAATAATCCCTCTTTGTCCCCAATTCTCTGAGCTATCTCAACCCCTTTGCTGAAGAAAGCCTCACGAGCCTCATTCCCAGTGTAATCCATAATTATTCCAATGTTAGCATAAGTGGTTACCGTCCACTTTGACTCACCCGCGCCTTCTAATTCCAGGCGCCCCAAATTCGCATAATCTGTCGCATTCTTAACGTCAGCCCGAAACCCCCGATAAGTGCTGGCAATCTCTCCATACAACATGGCGCGGTAGTCTTTATTCGCGGTATATTTCAACGCCTCTTTGTAATCCTCAATCTGTTCCTCATACTCTCCGATGAGTTTTCGGGCTTCGCCGCGCTGTTGGTAAAGCTCTGCAATCATCTCCTTATCAACGGCGATTTCATGAGCCAGTCCGATAGCATCCGTGTAGTATTTGATTGCCTCCGGCATCGCATAAGCGTCGAAGCATTTTTTCCCCGCTTTCTGAAGATATTCCAGCGCCTTGGATTTGTCCGGGCTTTTGCCGTAATGATATGCCAGTTCTTCATAATACTCTTCAAGTCGCTCACGATATAACGCCTCAATCCCTTGCGCTACCTTTAGATGAAACTCTCTCCGACGTTGCTGCAAAATTCCCTGATAAGTTGTCTCTTGTGTCAGAGCATGTTTGAAGGAATATTCCTTCTCTGGCACTGTCCGCTCCTCCAGTATCAACTCTTTGTCCTCAAGCTCCGATAGGTGTCTCTCTAAGTCTCTCTCCTGCTGGGAGATATGGTCCAGCAGCCTGTATCTGAATAATCTTCCGATGACAGAAGCGCATTGCAGGACATATTTGGTCTCTGATGCCAGCCGGTCAACCCTGGACAGCACTACACTTTGAATGGTGTCTGGGACATCTATCTGGTCTATCTCACTGGTCGCCTTCCACCGGTCACCTTCCCTATATACTATTCCTCTATCTATGAGATAGCGTATCACTTCCTCGATGAAGAAGGGGTTACCCTCTGACTTCCTCAATATCATGGTCTTGGTTGACTCCGGCAGGTTGTCGATCGCCAAGAGTGACTCAACCAGCTCCCGGCTCTGTGATGATGTCAGCTTCTTGAGTGTTATCTCAGTATATCGGTCCAGACACTTCCTCGATGCGACATCACCCAACTGCCAGCACCGGTGCTCCTTCTCTGGTCGGTAGATACAGAGGAGTAGCAGTGGGTTCGCGGTCAGTTCGTCCATAAGGAGTGATATAAGGTCAAATGACAGGTCATCGCCCCAGTGCAGGTCCTCAAGGATCAAAAGCAAGGGCTTCTGGCGTGCGATTTCGGTGAACACATCCTTGAGCCGCATGAGCGTCTGATGCCTTATCTGCTCTGGCGAGAAATATCTCAGCCGGTCATCAAGCTCATCACCAAGCTTCACCGACAGAAGGTTGCCGATGAACGGGAGTATGTCATCATGCCTGTTGGGGAATAGCTCGGTCATGGCTTCCTTCAGCTTCATAGCCACTTGTGCTTCGGTATCTGAATCACTCAGGTTAAGGTATGTCCGGAGTATGTCAAGGAATGGCCAGTAGCTCACTGTCTGTCCGATGGATATAGACCTTCCCTCATACCATGAGACCTCCTTATCCTTCAGGTATAACTTGAGCTCAGATGCCAGTCTGGACTTGCCAAGTCCTGCTTCACCTATGATAGTTACTATGCTTCCTCGGCCATTTATGAGACTGTCGGCTGCTTCCTTCAGGTCAGAGAACTCCCTCTCCCGGCCTATCATCCGCGCTCTCAGGCCCTCGAGTCCTCTGAGTTTCTCTGGATGTTCCTTGAACCGCAAGACCGGATAGGCGGTCTGTCGTTTGTCCATTCCCTTGACTTCTATCTCAACCGGACTCTCGAAGTCAAAGGCTTTTCTGGTCGACCTGTATGTAGACGTTCCTATCAAGATTCGCCCGGGCCCTGCCGCATCCTGAAGCCTTTTGGCAAAATCCACATCTGGCCCCCACGCGCTGCGCTCAAGATACAGGTCACTGCCCATCTCACCCACGTAGGTTATCCCGGTGTTTATCCCTATTGAAACATTCAGGTTCAGCTTTTTCACATCTGCGCGGATGTCCAGCGCCGCGAGGATAGCTCTTTCAGCATCGTTCTCATGCGTTATCGGCGCGCCAAAGAAGGCAAGCACGCAATCCCCGATGAAACGGTTGATGCTCCCCTCGTATTTGATGGAGATGATGTCCACCATCGTCTTGAAGCAGTTGTTCATGGTATCCACGTACTGCTCAAGCGGCATATTCCGCGCCATTCCCGACGAGCCTGATATATCCGCAAAGATAGCGGTGACGAGCCGGTATTCCCCCTGCATCTGCTTTGCGCCGGCGAACAACCTGTCCGCGAGGGATTGGGGAATTCGGCTTTGAAGCTGCTGATGCATGTCTTCGAGTCTGGGAACGGCAACTTCAGGCGGTGTGATCGTTTCTTTAAGCTTAGCGCCGCATTTCATGCAAAACAAAGCTTCGGCTGGATATTCTGCGCCGCAGTTTTTACATTTCCGTTCCAGCTTTGTACCACATTTCATGCAGAATAAAGCTTCGGTGGGATTCTCATGCTGACATTTGGGGCATTGCATAGTGAACCCTCCTTGCTAAAGTCAAGTGAAATAGTACCACTGGTTATTTTAACTCGAAATAAGGGATGTTTCAAGGAAAAAATCCAGTAATTTAGGTAATTTTCAAAAATAAACTTGTACTTTTGTAGTAACGAATTCATTCGTTACTGCAAGCGGGCAAACGACTGAAGTCGTTACTACGAGTATCACACGCTTAAAAAAGGAAACTTTAATATTGAAAAGCTTCAATAATCAAACTTTTCTTTTTTGCTTTGGTTACAGATACACAGCAACCAGGTTTTTTGGGAAAAACCTGGTTGCTATATAGACTTCCGAAGTCTTTTAGACTTCGGAAGTCTGGGTAAGAGTCGCTATTTGGTTTTGATAGCGCCCCAACTTGCCGCCAACTTGCCCTGGGGACTTACAGCCGAAATTACTATTCCTTCACCTGAGAAGGTAAGTTCGCCCCAGAAAGCCGCGTCCCAACCCCAGGCGGCTGGATTTAGCGACCAGGCGGGCATGGAGTATTCTGCTCCACCTTTATCGTGGTCGCCTATTGAGACTGTATGTCCAACAATCTTACCAACAGCAGGGTCTAAGCCGGCAACGGATTCATGGGTGAGAGGAATAGCTGTCTCCCACTCATATCCCTTTGCGCCAATTGTAGCCTTAATCAAGGGCGTTTCTTCCGTTTTTTCAGCAGCATTAAGGTCGTTTTTCCGATACCAACCTGGGCCTCCTTTAGACAAACTCGCTGTAATCCATAGACCCACAACTTTTGTCCCATCCGGACTGAAACGTATTTCGCAGCAGTCATTATCCCATCCACTACCTTTTTCGAAAAACAGGTCATCATCTGTAATCTTTGCGGCAAGATACAGATTCTGGTCATCCCACAAACAATAGATGGTACCGCTGATATCGTTTTCATCCGTAATCTGGTCCGGTGTATATACGTTTCCGAACCCATTGTATTTCGAGCTCCCTGGCAAACAAACCGCTTTGCTAAGGTATAGACCTTCGCCCCATTCGCCTTCTGCCACTTTTCCATCGATGTTTGGCTTGGGCTCGGCTCTGTTACAAGTTGCCTGCGCGCCACTGTAAGCATACGCCAAACTCGCGGAGAAGATTAGGCAAAGGCTTATTGCCAAAAGGTATGAGTACACCAACGCCCGAAGCGGGCTTTTGGTTATGGTGAAAAACCTTTCTTTAAACATTTTAACCTCCTATGTTATTTTTTATATACTCGCCGAAGTTACCTTCGACGAAGGACTTGAGGTTGCGACAAAAATTAGTAGTGGTTTGTTTCTTAATTCCGTATAGGGTATGTGGGGCAGGCATTCTTGCCTGTCTGTCGGCAGATAAGAATATCTGCCCCACATTTTCACACTCGAAATCCTATGCGAATTTAAAAAACCGACCAGTAGATGGACTTAATACTGCCCCATGTCGTTGTCATTTTATCGTTGGGCGAAACAGCTAACTCTTCATCGCTGAAGATTAGGTCGCCAAACCGGTTCGGGGTATGGAACGACGCGCCAGTTTCGCTCCAACCAGTCCAAATATCCACCCCGGACATAATATGTCGGTTGAAATTCCAGCCCCAACTTTTGCCCACGGGTGCGCCACCTTTAATGTTTAGGTCTTCAAATGAAATTTTTAGTTCGAGAATCCAATCTTTATCGCGGATTTTGGTAGCGCTATCTAAGCTTTTGGGTTCCCAAGCATTCTCTTTACCGCCGTTTTCGGCATCTTCCGTCACGTTGGCAGCATTAATCATGATGTGAAAGTATGGTTTTGCGCCAACGTTGTTCGGTTCGATGAACAACTCATTCTCATCGTCATTCCAGGTGCCGCCGTCATGAGCCTTGATTGTCGTCGTAATTTTCTTGGGATTCGGTTCGCCGTTGAGAAATGCGACATAGATGAATTCATCGTCATAGCAAGCCCACGCTGTGCTGACGTACTCTTTTCCGACCTTGCCGCCGCTGTTGATGAGTTCCAGAGTCGCAGAAGGCGCTTTCTTCCACACAATATCATTGAGGTCAGCATCAATTTTCGGGACCACTCGCGTTCGCATCGCGGTATATTCATAACCTTTCTCGTGGGCAAGGACGGTGGAGTATATCGACACAACTACAATGACGATTACCGTGAGGAGAAACATTATTCGTGTCATTATTATCACCTCCTCGTTATTGCTGACGTATAATAATTCTTGCCAAAACTCGGCATGGTTTCAGAAAATAGTCTCCCTTACCACAACCCCTCCCGAATTATCGGGACAGGCTCTGCCCCCCTTTATTAAGGGGGATGCCCTTTTCCAAAGGGGAAAGCACATTGTAGGCAATGTAGGCAATTTAATTATGAGGCATGAGCGCCTTTTTGGACCTTCACCTTCGCCAATGCTTCTCTAAATTTATTTAAGGTGATAGGCTTACTCAGAAGGTAGTCGATGTTTTCTATCGTCGAGTCACTGGCTTCCATTATGTCGCCGAAGCCAGTAAGCACAATAACTGGCGTTTCAGGCGCTATTCGTTTTATTTCCGCAGCAAGTTTTTCGCCTTCTATCTCTGGCATCGCTTTGTCCGTAATCACTAAATCAAAGTTGCCTTGATAAAACTTTTCCAGTCCTTCTTTTCCATTTGTCGCTGTCTGGACAGTATGCCCATCGACGATAAGGTATGCACTTAGTAGCTCGCGAACCGTCTGTTCGTCATCGACTACCAAAACATTCAGTGAAGGTATAGTATATTCCGGCTTTTCATCCCTGGGTTGTGTTTCCTCCAACTGAACCGGCAAACAGACGATGAAGGTTGTTCCCTCGCCAGGTTGGCTCTTAATGTTGATATTTCCTCCATGTCTTCTGATGATTCCGTGTACCATCGACAAGCCTATGCCTGTATTACCACGTTCAATTTTGGTCGTGAAAAACGGTTCAAAGCAACGCTGCTGAACTTCCTGATTCATACCCACGCCTGTATCGCTGACCTCTAAAACAACGGCATCAGCGTCATCCATTGAGACGAATGCTGTGGTGAATAATGAAATTGCTATATCAAAAGCCATTGTAAGATACCTCCATAAGAGGACGTCAAGAATTGTGCATGTTGTCTGGTGTCTAAGTGTCTGGTGTCTAATCGTAAAATGTCCGTTAAGTTGATGCGCATGAGGTGAAGTCGAGTTCAGGCCCATTGGGAGCAACTTAAGCACCATTTGTCAATTCCCCTCCCTTGATGGGAGGGGTCAGGGGAGGGTGATAAATTAAAAAGTGAGACCGTTGCTTTCTTGTTTTCTTTCACCCCCACCTAGCCTCCCCCGTCAAGGGGGAGGAACAGTGTCATGACGTAAATATTGTCTTAAGTTGATCCGTATGGGTGAAGTCGAGTTCAGGCCCAACCGGCACAATCTGTGTCGGATTGATATCTGTATGGGTGATATAGTAGTGCCGCTTGATGTGGCCAAAATTCACCGTCTCAGCGATTCCGTCGTGCTGGTACAGGTCACGCAGGTATCCATAAAGGTTCGGGTAATCGACGATTCGGCGGATGTTACATTTAAAATGACCATGATATACAGCGTCGAAGCGAATCAGCGTTGGAAACAATCGCCAGTCAGCTTCGGTCAGCCGATTGCCGACGAGATCGCGCTGATTTGCAAGGCGTGCTTCGAGCTGGTCGAGCGCATCGAACAGTTTACGAACCGCTCTCTCATAGGCGCGTTGCGTTGTTGCAAAGCCTGCCCGGTAGACGCCGTCGTTGATGTTTGGGTAAACAAAATCATTCACCTTATCAATCTCGTCACGGAGTTCTTCCGGATAAAAATCAAGTTCTATATCTGTGAAATCATCAAACTCGCTATTGAACATCCGCATGATATCTTCATCGGCGTTGCTGACAATCTTTCTTGTTTTCTTATCCCATAGGACAGGGACTGTAACGCGGACGTTGTAGTTCGGGTCTGTCGCTTTGTAGGCTTCGCTCAAGTATTTAAAGCCGTTTATCGGGTCTTCACTGTAGCCCGGACCATTGCGAAACGCCCAGCCGTGTTCGTCTCGAATTGGGTCAACAACAGTCATCTTGATGACCTCTTCGAGCTTTTTGAGCTTACGCATGATGATGGTGCGATGCGCCCAAGGGCAGGCGAGCGAGACATAGAGATGGTAACGGTCTGGTTCAGCCGGATAGCCCGAAGAGCCAGCGCGAGTCACCCAATTGCGAAATTGGTCTGCTTGTCGCGTAAATTCACCCTGGTCATTGTGTTCACCGGGAGCTAACATGCGATTTTACCTCCTTCTTTTCATCCGCGAATAACGCGAATAAACACGAATTAAAACTCATTCTGAGGTTTCGCATTCTTCGCGGAGGACTTGCGAGTCTGGACTCTTCGCTTCCACTCCAGTTTGCCGTCAGAACCAAAGTTGATAAGAACACCGGCTTCCAACCCAGTTGCCTTTAAGTAGTTGAGCAATTGTGCTTCTTCGCGTGAAGTCAAGCGGTCGAGGGCTTTAATTTCGACGATGATTTTTCCGTAGCCAACGAAGTCAGCCTTGTACTTCTGTTCCAGTCTGTGCTCTTTTTAGGAGATGTGGAGTTCCTTCTGCGGTTCGAAGGGGATACCACGAGAAGTGAATTCGATTCCCAATACTTCCTGATAGACAGGTTCGAGGAAGCCAGGCCCCAACACGTTATAGACTTCCATCGCTGCACCGACGATGGCATACACCTCTTCTTTGTAAAGCAAATCGGTCATGGGAACACCTCCTATAACAATAGTTCACTACTTAATCCAAGCTGAAGCCTAATATTAATATATCATATTATTATCTTCGTAGCAAGGAAATTTTTTTTGTAAACGCTCTAAAAATCAATCGTTTTCCGTAGGAATTTTTGTTGACGCCCTATTGCAAATATGCTAAATATAGATACCATTGACCTGATTGACGGCAGCTTACGAAGTAAACTGCTGAGCTTGCGAACATGCGGACAAGACAATATCTGTTGTCCGCGTGCGTCCATAAAGTCCGTGGTATCATCCTTTGGATTGTCGATTGGCGATTGGCGATTGATGATTGAAAAACAATTGAAAAACAAAAGATTCTTCAATCAACAATCAACAATAAACAATCAACAATCATTAAGCATCAAGCTTGGTTTCTGGCTATAGATGAAAATGAAAAAAAACCAAACAAAATTTTCCCTTCTTTTAAAAACAGGATTATATTCATTTTCTAATTCTGTTCGACATGGCGGTGAGGCGCGGCGAAAGTGGATAGGGCAAATAGTTGGCTTCTCAGTGATGGTGTTCGCGTTATTCTTCGCGGCAAATGCAGCATTTCGTTTTGCGGAAAAACTTTTAGGTAAAGAATTTGAGCTGCAGTTGCTTTCATTCATCAGTTTATTCATGTCCTTCGGTATGGTCATGTTGTTGCGGGATGGAATGGAAATATCAATGAGAATACTTTACGAGAAAGAAGATATTCCATTGCTGATATCATCTCCCATTACGCCTGCGACGGTTTTCGGCTATAAGTTACTTCAAATTATCACCTCAAATTTGTGGGGTCTGGCTATCTGGTTATTACCGCCGTGGATTGCATTGGCACGCATTTTTCATCCGTCATGGCCGTTTTATGTGCTGCTGCTGCCGACACTGTTCCTGTTCTTAGTCATCCTGGTTACCATTATCGCTACTATTATCATGATTATCATCCGTTTTTTTTCTTCCCCAAAAGTGATGTTAATTGTGAAGATAATAACGGGAACAGCAGGTTTTCTTGTTGGGCTTGGCTTTGCGTTGTTTTTTATATGGGGAATCGGAAATATTCAAAGCGTTGTAAATTTCCTTGCGAAAGTACAAATGCCGATAGTGGGGTGGTATCCGCATGCCTGGGTGGGCTACTTTCTCTCCAGTTTCTTGCCAGGTGTCGATGTTAGTCCGTCGTGCTGGGGCTTACTTTTGCTTGCGGCGAGCATCGGATTGCCGGCTATTGCAATATTTCTGGCGACACGAATTTACTACCGCAGTTGGGAACTTTTGCAAACGGCTCAGGCAACACCACGCAGGCGTGCAAAAGTCAAAGCCGCCTCCGCTAAATCAATCACACGCGGAAGAATGCGTGCTATTATCGTGAAAGACTTTCGGATGCTGATGCACAACAGACAACAAATCATGATGATGGTGATGCTAAGCGCCATCATGTTGCTAATTATATTGGGCGTCATCAGCAAATCGGATGAAGCGCCTAAAGACATCATGGATACCATAATGCCGCTCATGTTTATTGTAATATTTTACAGCCTTATCATAAGTCTCGGGATGACATGGGGGGCATTTAAAAACGAAGGCGACGCCTGGTGGATACTGCAATCGTCGCCGATTTCTCATGCAACACTATATAAAGCGAAACTGATACCTGGATTAGCCATTGCGATATTGTACACCGAATTTTGGATGTCATTCGCGCTATTGCTGCTTCGGCCTCTAACCAAAATCAGCTTCATCGTTATATGCGCCGCCGGTGTTTTTACCGCCTCGTTAGTCGCCATCAACTTGTCCATAGGCAGTCTGCCGTGGATGGCAGAAGTCGGACAATGGAAAACATCACGCAACCCAACCGCGCGGATAGCGACTTACATTCTTTCTATGATTTTCGACCTAGTTGTGTTTATCGTGCCAACGGTCATTTTGTTCTTAGCATGGGAACATAAAGATTTGCCTTTTTTCTCACAATTTCCAAGGTATGTTGCTAAGTTCACTGCCATTGTGGTTGTATTATTATTTTTCTTTGGAATTTTTATAACGTCTTACGTGATTGGGAAGAGGAATTTATCGCGGTTGATTGTTTAGACTTCCGAAGTATCGAAGACTTCGGAAGTCTATGAAAGGAGAAAAGTTAGAATGAAAATTACAAAAGTTGAAGCAATCGAACTTCGTCTGCCGAAAGTCGAGGAAATAACGGCAGCATCACAGGATACATTGATTATCAAGATTCACACGGATGCCGGGATTGTTGGCATCGGCGAAGTAGATTCATCTCCACGGGTCGCCAAAGCTGTTCTCGAAGCGCCGTTTAGTCATAACATTGCCTCTGGCTTCTCAAGATTATTGATAGGGATGAATCCACTGGATATCGAAGTCATTTACGATAAATTATACCAGGCAAGTTTCTACTACGGCCGGCGGGCAGTAGTTGTGCATACCCTCGGCGGCATTGATATGGCGCTGTGGGATATCGCCGGAAAATATTATAAACAGCCGATTTATCAATTGTTGGGCGGCGCGTTTCATAATCAATTTCGGGCGTATGCCAGCACCCTTTTCGGCCCTGATGGCAAAACCACATGCGATATTGGCAAGAGATGGGTGAATGCTGGTTTTAGCGCAGTGAAGTTCGGATGGGAGCCAATGGGACAGAGCGAAAAGTTAGACCTGGAGTTGGTAGAAGGAGGGCGGCAGGGCGTTGGAGACGAAAATGATTTGTTAATCGATGCCGGGTGTTGCTGGGATACCAAAACCGCCATTCGTCGCTCACAACAGTTTGAGGAATTTAATATCTTCTGGCTTGAAGAACCGCTCGCGCAGGACAATCTTGAGGGATACAGGCGGCTAAGCGAAGCCTCAAATATTCCCATCGCGGCAGGTGAGGGAGAAGCGGGGCGATACGCCTGGCGTGATTTAATCGAACGCGGCAAGATTGATATTGCGCAAATTGATTTAGCGCGCAACGGCTTTTCGGAAGCGCGAAGGATTGCGGATATGGCTGAAGACTACGGTTTACGCGTGGTCAATCACTGTTACAAGACGAATATCAGCATAGCCGCCTGCCTGCATTGGCTTGCCACACGCAAAACGGGTTTTATCTTTGAATACTCTGTTGACGAGGGGCCGTTAAGACTTGATTTAACAAAACAATCGCTGAAAGCTATTGATGGCGTCATCCATGTGCCAGATGAACCAGGGCTTGGAGTTGATTTGAATGAAGAGATTGTATCTCGTTATATGGTTGATCTGACAACGAATTAGTGGGATTAAACGAATTTTTGTAGTGGCAGGGCGTGAAAGGTAAACTTAAGCGAAGCGATTTCAGTCGTTCAATCCTGATTATTCGTTGTCATAAATAATATGAGTTTTTGTGTTTTTGAATTTTTTCGGCGTGAAGCACTGGTCAAAATTTGGGTAGATCATTAGTGCGGGAGTAAGTGGACAGGAGGTGAAGCGAGCATGGAAATCCGCCATTATAAATTCAATCGAATCACAATGGATGCAAATAAATGTTTTGGAAAACCTTGTATTCGAGGGTTGAGAATGCCAGTCGCTTCCATTCTCAGTTATCTGAGCTCAGGGATGACTGTGGACGAGATTCTGGAAGAGTGGCCTGAACTGGAGCGTGAGGACATCTATCAGGCTTTGGGCTATGCATCTTGGACAATGGAAGAAAGGGTTGTGCTCTTAGAGGAGGCGGCTGCCAAATGAGATTCCTGTTGAACATGAATTTGCCACGAGAACTGGGCAAACGTTTGAACGCCGAAGGTCATGAGTGTCGCCATGTGGGTGACATTGGAATGGCTCAAGCGGATGATGCAGCGATTGTAGAAGAAGCCAGAGGAAATAAAGAGACTATTGTAACGCACGACCTGGACTACGGCCACCTACTGGCTTTTTCCGGTGAACCAGCGCCTTCTGTTATTATTTTCCGCCTTCGCAATACTCACCCGGATAACCTGTTTGCCCGTATCATGAGCAAATGGTCTGAAATCGAGAAATCATTGGTCGAAGGGGCAATTGTGGTACTGGAAGACGCTACCCTACGCATCCGAAGGTTGCCCATTACATTGTAAAATAAATCGTAACAACTTGTCATCCCTTCGACAGGTTCAGGGCAGCGTCTGAGCGAAGCGAAGAATCTCATGATGTGCAAGATGAGATTTTTCCCTTCGCTTCGCTCTAATGAAACTTTGAGGATGATTTCACTCAGGTCAAAAGTCCAGATGATAAAACCATGCCCGATTTTTTAACATGAGCCAAACTCTGTATTCTGGAAATCTTCACGTTAAAATTAGTGATGGTTCTTGACTTCCCCCCAGGTAGTGGTCAGTTTGCCTGTAAGGGAAACCGCCAGCATACTGGATAACCCCTTGTCCATGATGGTTTGAATGTCTTCTTTTGCCAGCACCACATTGAAAATCACCACTTCGTCGATGGTGCCTGGGGTATGAAGTTGCGCCGCGCCAGGATTAGCCCCACCACCAATTCTGACAGGTTGTTTCGTCACGATGATACCGCCGGGGAAATCCTGCTTACTATCTTCTTGCCCATTAACATAGAGTTTGAGAGTAGTTCCGTCGTACGTTTGAGCCACATGATACCAGATGTTGAGTTCGACGGTTATTTTGCCATCAAAGTAACGAGCCACAGCATCTGGAGTCCAGATATGGGCGCGAAATTTATTGATATCAGATGCCGTCAGTAAATATTGCCGCTCACCCGACTCCCCGTCTTTACTGATAATGTCGCGGTGTTGTCCGACGTTACCGGTGATATAGACCCAGCATCCCATGCTCATAGTCTTCGTCGGATTAAGATTGGGCGCATCAGGAACTTCAACGAAATTATCTGTTCCATTGAACTCCAGAGCTTTGCCAAATGTTCCTTTAGTCCAGGTTGCGCCCTTAATTTTACCGTCATTGCCTTTCCCAGAGGAATCTTTGACGACATCCCCTTTACCTTCATCAAAGAGCCATATCCCAACACAGGTTTCAGGGTCAAGTTTGGCAAAGCTTTGCCCTGTAAATATCAGACTAATGACGATTAAACTGAGATATAACCTTGTTAAGCGTTTCACTTTTAGTACCTCCATTCAGAGAAATTTTTATTTAACGACATAATATTATCAAAACTTCATGTTCATGTCAAGAGCAAAATGCTAACAAATTTTCTCCTTTTTTCGCCGCTTCTACAAACGCTAAAATATTTTCCAGAGGAATATCATGTTGCAATGTGATTCCCGGACCAAGAATATAACCACCGCCTTTTGCCATCTGCTGAATAATTGTGCGGACTTCTCGCTTAATCTCTTCAGCAGAGCTATGAATCAATGTTCTTTGCGTACTTATACCGCCATAAAACGTCAACTGTCGGCCATACTGCTTTTTGAGCCATACAATATCCATTGCTTCCGGCTGGATGGGATGTAGGACATCCAGACCAATTTCTATTAAATCCGGTAAAATTTCTGCGACATTCCCACAGGAATGCAAAAATGCGTATAATCCCTTACCTTTGATTTTTTGAATAAGCATAAGCAATCTTGGTTTGATGAATTGCCGCCACTGAACAGGAGACATCAACAATCCCTGCTGATGTCCGTAATCATCACTCAGAAAAATGCCGTCTAAAGGAAAGCGCGAAAGTTGCTCGATATTGCCGAGATTAAACGCCAGGATGCCGTCCAGTAAATCATGAACAAACTGAGGATGTTCATACAGGTCAATGAGAATGTTGTCCAGACCGCGCAAAAAGTGAGCGCGCTCAAAAAAGTCGCCACACCACGCCACTATAAAATAGTCATGGTAGCGCTGAATCTTTTCCGCGGCTCCGGCAAACCGACCGGGCGCATACGGGTTGGGAAATTGATAGCTAAATAAATCCGCTTTTTGCAATGGATGAAATACAGGATAACCGCGGTTTTCAGGTAGAGAGTGCCACATAACACCGTATTCGTCAGTTATTATTCCATTTCGGCTTTTCTTGCCCTGAAAATCCAGCGATGGATGCCACGATATCCAGCGGAGATAATTACCGAGAGCGTCATCGATATCCTCAACGTGAAAATATTGTTGCAGCATTGCCTTCACCGGCGGCGTGAAATCAAGATGATACGGAATTTGCGACGTTTCCGTATGTTTAATAGCTGCTATGACAATTTCTTTGGGAGTCATCTTGTTGATTGTTGATTGTCGATTGTTGATTGTCGATTGAGGAAAGTTTTTCAATCATCGATCAACAATCATTAATCATCCTTTCATCTTGCCCAGGCTCGAAAATAATTTTTCCGCCCACAATCAACCCTTTTTCCGAAGACAAGTGATACAAACGATTATTGAAATCTTCTACGATGAGAAAACCATCCTCCAATGAAACTTTGAGGATGATTTCACTCAGGTCAAAAGTCCAGATGATAAAACCATCTTCATCAAGTTTTATCAATCCTGTTTCAGTTTGAACTATTAAAAAATTATCTTCCTGATGTAAATCATTTATTGGCTCTTCTGCCTCATATTTCCATGCAAGATTGCCATTATCAATATCAAAGCTATATATCGTATAAGCGTAAGCTGCTATCAAGCGTTCACTTTGCTGTGATACCAATAGAATCAATGAATCCAACCCAGAAGATGGCAATACTACACTCCATTTGTCATCTAACTGAATCATTCTGTGACGTACTCCCTACCCCTTGAAGGGGTAGGGCTTCTTAGGTTTTGCGCCGTACAGCCTGCTTTATTTTCACGTCACCTGAACAGGCGGTTTCGGTTTAACCGCAATAACCAACAGGCAACGGAAACAAAGTCAGTTGTTCGGGAACACCCAAGCTACGGCGGTGCAAACGAGGCTTTCTCCCCCCCTCTGGATCCTCCCCACAGGGGGGGGGCGAACTACCTCTCCCGTCGGTTGACGCCAGCAACACTACTACTTCTCAATCCCGATTTCTCGGAATCGATACGTAGATACGTAACTTTTGGACTTTGAAAATTGTCATTGCCACTCAATACACCAGTTAGATGTTTAGTTCGGATGTTACATGCACCGACTACATCCCTGTGCATTTTTAAATTGCAGGTTGGACAATTGTAATTTCGTCCTTTTGGTTTATGTTTATGTCCGCATTTTGGACAAGTCTTAGAAGTGCCGTTCTCAGGTTCTAAGACTGTTTCAATGCCAACTTCTTCGGACTTGTACTCAAGATATTGCCGTTGCTTGTAAAATTCCCATTGCCCTATCTTTTGGCGGTTCTTATGATTCAGTCGCTTTTCGTTGTTCGTGTTCTGAGCAATGCCTGTTACGTTTCCGATAGCTAATGTTTTTACATCATGGTCAATACACCAATCGACTGATAGACGAGTGATTTTGTGGTTTAAATCTCTGGTCCTGCGATGGCATTCAGCTATTACCTTCGATTTAACCGCTTGCAATCGTTTCCAACGTCGGGAGTTTTTCTTGCACCGTGACTGTAACCGTGAAAGTTGTGCGACGCGCTTGTTACGGTTGCGTTTGACTGACCGCAACTGTCGTCCAGAGATTACAACTGATTCTTTACCATCTGTAATGGTCATTGCATGGATTTCGCCCATGTCAACGGCGGCGGTATTTGCCCCTAAAACTTGTTGCTTCCCTTCCATCTCTAATGTGATGGAAAGCCAGTAGCCATTTCGCCAAATTAGCTCAATAGTTCTTGGTTGGCAATTAGAAAGTTTAGTGGGTAGTTTAAAGACAATTCCTTGACGCCCTTTACCATTGGAAAGATAGATGTAACGACTAGAAACTTGTATGGCACTACTTTTCCAATGGACGCAAAACCAATTCTTGGTTTTGTAAGGATAGCGAATGTCCGGGTTTTCAGCGTGCGATGCGTCCGTCCGATGACGCCTTCTACAGCGGAGAGTACGTGCAGTTTTCAAATTGTCGCAGAATTTCTCAACAATTGCTTGGACGGTTTGTGAGTGTAATGCGAATTTCCCATTAACGTAACGCTTCAAGGAAGATTCAGAAAGCCAGATTCCTTTTTTACGATAGGTACGCCAAAAGAAGTTTTTTACACTGTTCCAAACGTGAGCAGATTCTTGCGAAAGTTTTTGACAATGCTGGAACTGAGACTTATTCAATTTTAATCTAACTTGTCTTGGGCGAAGCATTTTTAAGTTCTCCTTAAAAGGCCGGAAGTGCTTGCTCTGTCCGCTAAAGATTACATTTGGTTTAAAAATTATATCACAGTGGATTTCTAATTTTTTAGTCTTTTTTGTAGCCCATTTAGGGCGCAAAAAAGACAGCGCATTCATCTTCCCACCTTCTAAAGGTGGGAAGTCTTCTGCGCGATTTTTATAAATGTACTTTTCAGGTTCAGTTTCAGGAAATAATCTTTTTATTAAATTGTTGTTCCATTCAAAGGCTTCTTGAAAAGACATAGGAGAAACTAAAACATTATGGTTGTCAAATTTGACTAAAGTTGTCATAAAATCACCTTCTAGGGGGCAATATGGCAAGGAGGCAAGAGGGAAAGGAACTATTCCCTTGCCATCTTGCCGTCTTGCCTTCCTTCTTTTATCAACTGTGAACACGAAGCCTATCTCTCTGAATTCTGGCATCCTTTGGCGAACCTTTCTTTTTCAGTCTTATCTGAAAGCGCTCTTAATCTATTGAAGTTGGCAAAGATTTCTATTTGAGTAAAATCATTCGTTTTGTGGCAATGAAGTTGTCTGCCCCTATGCCATTCGATACAGGGCGAGCTTGGATAGTGTAGAAATAAAGTCCGCTTGAGGCGGATTCGCCTGTCTGGGTGCGTCCGTTCCAGTGAGCAGCTCTGTTTTTGGTTAAATAGCTTCCTGCTGATTTAATTCCCAAGTGCAAGGTGCGAACAAGCTGACCTTTAGTATTATAGATGCGGATGAAGACTTCTGCTTCATTAGCAAGCTCATAAGGAATCCAGGTTTCAGGGTTAAAGGGGTTGGGGTAGTTTTGGAGTAATGCGGTGTGCTTTGGTATTAACTGGCTGAAGACCAAATTTTTTAATTGCTCTAAAACCTGTTTTTGTTCTCTTGTGAGAGAGATATTTTCAAGTTGCGCAATCGTTCCAGCTAAGACCTGGGTTTCGTTAGGAGAATTCAAGGCTGGCGCAACAGGTGCGCTATCAGCCGGGAACTTTGTTATAAGCCCAACGGTGTATTGCAAAATCAAAGCTGCGTCAAGGGCGCTGATTGTGCCATTGTTTGTGACATCAGCAGCTTTTTGTTGTTCTGGTGAAAGTTCAATTGACCCAACTACATATCGAAGCACAAGAGAAGCGTCATAAGCTGTGATATTGCCGTCACCTGAGACATCGCCGTAAAGGATAGGCGCGACAGTAATTGAGCTATCAATGACATCCACTGAAATTGGATTAGCATTAGCATCCCCTACCTGAATATCAAATAGGTCCAAGGTTGTGGTTCCAGCGCCTATTCCTTTTAATGCAATAGTGGCAAGGATACCAGTGCCACTGGCCGGTGTTTGGACGCCATAAGTTGCCGCGCCGTAGAAAAGAACAGTATTCTCACCTTCTCGGCTAAATTTAGGAGTAGCATTGATAACCTGTTTTCCAGTGTGGGTCAGAAAAACGCCAACCTGAATATCGCTTGCTGTTATCTCTATGATACTGGTCTTATAGCGCAACTTAAACTCAAAACCGCCTAAATTAGTAACACCTTCAATTTGAAGGTTGATAGTTGTGGTGTCGCCTACTTGGATGGTTTGGGATTCAGGGAGGATTTTGATTGGACATGTGGCCGCTGCTGTTGTTCCAGAACCCGATGTTCCAAAAGACGTTTCAATCCCCTCACCATTTTGGGCTTTGCCTTTGAATTCGTAGGTCGTCGCCGGTGTCAGATTGACCACAGTTACCGTTCCCCAATCGCTTTTGGTTTGCCAGACCTCTGTACCGCCGTTACTGCCACCGCTAGCATTGACATAATATCCTCCTGTGATGTTGTAGAGAGCAAAAAGCGTATGGCTTGGATTCCCGTTGGGATTTATCGTAACATCCAAGGTTGTGAGAGTGGGATTGCTCACTGTTGGCGCTGATGGTGTCTTCGCGAGGGTGTACTTCTCGAACCAGGCTGACCAGGGGGATTCGTTAGGAGGTGTTGCCGAATCTTTGACCTGTTGGCGGTAGCGATACCACCCATTTGCGGCGAGATTGGTATCAGGCCAGGGGTTGGGCTTTGTCGTCGAATAATCGTAATCACTGACTCCTCCACCGCTATCTGTCCAAGTTGAGCCATCGTAATATTGCCCGTCTATCTGATAATAAACAGGTGACGTGTCATCTTGTGCTTCTGTGGAAGTGATATCTATCTGGTTCGCAGAGATAGCGACAATGGAAGCAATGGTATTGGGAGTTGGAGGTGTGGTATCTGGAGGTGCGACATATTCATAAGCCCCCATATCTGGGTGGGCATCTCGGGGATTGCCTTCGATGTCATCAGACGGCGCGCCTTCAGGTGTACCGGCATTAATGCATGGAGAGCCGATTGGCAAATGATAATCCCCGTTATCCGGGTCAACGAACATTGGGTCAGTGTTGATATTGCCTTCGCCTTCCCAACCACCTTTGATGTCAGAGTAAGTGATGGTAATACTGACGCTATCGTCATCAAGATTAATTTCCTGTGGGCTATTCCCCCAAAGAATGGTATTAGTTAGAGTTGCAGAACCACCTTCGTCAAGTGACATACCACCACCACGCTCGGCCTGATTCCCTGTAATAGTATTATTAACTATAAAGGAGAAACCGGCATTAGAGCATCTGATCCCTCCAGCAGCTAAATGAGCTGAATTTTGGATCATAAGATTGTTGGTTATTGTCAAAGAGGCATTAACATAGCAATCGATTCCGCCAGCGTGATAGCCAGCATAATTTCCTTTGATGATATTACCTGTTATCGTTGCGGTGGAATTGGAGCAGAAGATTCCTCCGCCATAAGTAGCTGAATTTACTGTAATTAGGTTATTTCTTATCGTTGGAGAAGAAAAGTCACAAAAAATCCCTCCACCTTTATCATCAGGATTAGAGCCGTTTCGGATAGTGAATCCATCTAAGACAGAAGTTGAGTTTTCACCGCGATGAAAATAGAATCCCCTGCCACTGTTCTCACAATCTATAATAGTTGAAGCCGCGCCATTTTGCGACTGGACAATAATAGCTTTGCCATTGAAATCCAGGTTCTTATTGCCAGAACCGCGATATGTTCCATCTGCAACGAGCACTATATCGCCATCCGAGGAAGCATCAATACCCGCTTGAATGGTTGGATAATCTCCAGGGACATTGATGGTTTTCCCATAACTTAGGCTGGTTAAACAAAGGAATATAAAACCTATTAGAAAGATTCTTGTAAAAACATTCTTCATTTCACTTACCTCATCGTAGACAAGAAATCGGGACATCATTTAAAAAGCATCATTCGCCGTATTGCTCTAAAATCTCCTGATTGAAGTTGATAAAAATAGAGTCCGCTGGCCACCTTTTCACCAACATTATTTTTCCCATCCCAGTGCGCAGCTTCTGATTTGTCTAAATAATAGCCAGTTGGCTTGTATCCTAAATTTATCTGTCGTACTAATTGTCCTTTCATATTGTAGATGCTTATATTAACATCAGCTTCTTTATTCAACTGATACGGAATCCAGGTTTCTGGGTTAAACGGATTGGGATAGTTTGGCAAAAGCGCAGATGCTTGAGGCGCTTGTGGCATAATCCTTTGCGGTATCTGCTTTTCTATTTCAGTAGGCACAAGACGCCATTGAGAATCAACGAGCTTGAGATAACTTATGTCTAATTGCAGTTCGCCAACTTGCCTTGGCATAAATTCCAAACGAGCAATTGTGCCAGAAGCATCAGTTTGTTTGTCGCTCAAGCAAATGCCGCCATAGAGGATTTTACCTTTGCTTTTATCAAGCTTTGGCCCCAATGCCATCATTTCACTGTTAAGCTGTGCTTCTTTGAATTCAAGAACATCCGCGTCATAACTCAATTGAAATTCAAAGGCTTGAACGGGGCTATCTCCTTCGCCAAATGTCCAATTCCAAGAGATAATGCCATCATAAGATTCAGAAGCGTCAAAAAAAGTTATTTCTTGTCCAACCTCTGGGTCTAATGGTTCCCAGTGGAATTTAGCAACAGGGTCTTCATCATAGATTTCAACTGACTTTGTTTTTGTATCGCTGTTGCCATCATTCCATTTTACTGTTAAGGCCACACTAAAAGTTTGAGAAGGATTATTCGCTTGTAGGTATGTATACTTTGGATTTTGAGCGGCGTTGGTTCCTCCCTCACCGAAATCCCATGACCAGGAAACTATACCTGTTTGAGGTGTGGATTGGTCAGTGAATTGCATCTCTTCGCCTTCTTTTGGGCTTTCTGGGGAGAAGGTGAAGTTGGCTTTGTTAGGTTCAATTGTTATGAAACTTGTCTCATTTGAATAGTTTGACCAAGCATTATTGCTGTCCTGATGTCTTACGCGCCAATAATAGGTAGTGGAATTGCTCAATACACCTGCCGACACTGTAATACTCGTTTTGTGAATAGTATCTGCGCCGCTGTCATATACAGGATTTGAATAATTGCCCGCGGTTGTGCTTATTTGCCATTGAGACGCTTGATGCGTGTCTCCGGTATCAGAGTCAGAAAACTCTGATGAGTACAAGGTTGGAGTCAGAGATATTTTATCAGCGCCATTGATTGGTAAAACATTAGTTGGCGTGTTCGGTGAATTATTGGGTTTGGGTTCGGTAGTAAAAGACCAACTCGTTAGGCTTAGGGAGTTGCCTGCTAAGTCAGCGGCCTGTGAGCTTATGCTAACGGTATAACGAGTGTTGTATTCCAGATTATTACTTGGATTTTTATTGTGTGGGTGCCAGCGCTGAGTTTGCCAATCGAATAGTCTTCTATGGATGCATAATATCCTGATCCTGCTCGAAGACTATCACTATACCAGGCCTGCACGTATCCGCCATCAACATAAAGATAATAGTAGAAGCCAGTAGTGATGTCTGCATTTCCTAAATTAGCAACAGCCCAGTCTACATAGAGGGTATCATCCGTGGTTAGGTTAGGGTCATCGGATTGCCTTGACAATAATTCCATCTCGCATAGCAATGAACATCAGGATAATTACTTGATATAACTGGATAATAAGTGGTCGTAACTCCTTTATTCCTTAAATAGTTAATTATCATTGCGGCGGAAGCAGGCCCGCAATTGTGATTTGTATAATCTGGATATCCATCAAATTGATACAACCACCAATCTTCATTAGATAGAGGATAATAAGGCGAGAGGGGTACCTCTTGAGCGAGTGCTCTAAAGGATAAAACCAAAATACAAAAAAGGATTAAAAGAAAAATGAATTGTGATGATTTGCTTGTTATTCCAAAGAGTTTCATTATTGTCCTCCGTTGTTCATTGGTAAATTGGCTAACTATGGGTCATCACTCCATCCCGCAGCCAAATCATTATATCGGCTTTGGATAAAGTATGCCAACTGATAAAAAAGTAGAATCTTGCACTCGAAAAAATTAGCGCATCTGGTCTGATTTCAGAATTTTATAAGAGATATTATAGAAAATAAAAGGCAGGTTGTGCCTTTATGCAACCGCGGGAGGATGCGCGTGCCAGATGAATGATAGAACAGGGATGATAAAAACCCTCGCTTTATGACTGGATGAGGCAACAGGAAAGGCATCTCAACAGGAAGCTCATTATCTTTGGCAGGTAAATCAACAGGGAATATCAAACAAACAGTGTCGAATAGCTATTATTCATCCAGATAGGATTCGAGGGGGCGATGCGAATCCTCCGGATTATTATCCACACTTTAATATTTTGTCCTTTCATTTTCACCTTCTTGTTGACAGTATGTGAAAAAATCACATTATTTTTATTATACCACAAAATCATTTTTTGTCAAGGGAAAATTTCCCTTTACACCAACTTATTCTTTTTGTTATACTTGTATGCCATGAGCTCATGGAATGTTCCTTTTCACATACGAAAATTGTTTGAGGTTGTTCTATTATAGCATTTCTTAGACCATTTTACAAACCCAAAATGCTGAAAAATAGGCAAAGGTTTGTAAAATAACCCGGCGAAACTCCATGTAGACGTAATCGGATGTACACAATGATATTGATTTGAGTTGCCTTTGGATATGCTCCATGCGCTCTTTGGTATGAAGCAGCCGTTGGATTTGAGTCGATGTCTCCATGAAAACTTTCATTCCGCGTACCGTTCCTCTTTCATCAGGCGGATAAATTCATCCGTGCGTTTTCCCAGGCGAATATTCACATCAATTTGCACAGCATCCAACTTGTGTTGGGCTGCCAGAACATCATCAAACAATGGTTCTCTTAACGTCGCTATTTGTTCTGTAATCTGTTTGAGGGCAATAAGTTGCTCTCCGTTGACTAATTTGGGGGTAATCCGACGCAACGCCGCAGCTAACAACGCGGTCAATTGCCGTCGGTATTTCAGTTGTCCTGCGGTGTAACGAGATAGAGTTTTTACTTGACTTTTAAGCTGGAAGAAACCTTCCGAAAAGGAATTATCGCTCCTGAGTTGTTCAGTTAATTGTTCTAAGGTATCCTTTACTTTACCGAGTTGCCCTTCAAAAGAAGGAAGCACGTCACTTTGCGTGAACAACATTTCAGACAAATCTTTGGCAAGCATCTGCGTTTGCGTTTCGTTCAAATGATATTTGTCTTTGAGAAAGACCAAAGCTTTCGACATTTGGGTATATAAATCTGTTACTGTCTCGTAGGTAAAAGACATTTGATTCACCTCATTTTCGGATTAAAGTGGTCTAAGGCAGATTTTGTGGGCAATGCCCACTACGGGGTTGTTGTGTCCTAATTCACACCAAGCGTTGAAGTGACATTTCCTTACTCGCCCATAGGCTGACTATCAAAACGGCTGAAGTGAGCATCTACTGGCTTCAGTTTTACTCTTACACGCGTGTTGCCAAAAATTATTTCATTTCCATTCACGGGAATGACTTCAGTGGGTTCAAAGTGTAGACTTCCCTCAACTACCTCCACTGTTAGCTCAATAACTTTTTCGGTTTTTTGTTCTTGCAACGCCCAAAGCGCTTCGCCAAATGCCTGCGGCGTTACTTTGTCATAATCATCATATTCGATCTTGTCAAGCAAAGCGTCAAATTCCTCTTCATTCATTTCCTTTAATGTTTTCCTTTTCATTGGTTGTAACTCCTGGTTGATAACGCAATAATTTTTGTTTCCACACTAATATTTTGTCTTTTCATTCTCACCTTCTTGCTGACAGTATGTGAAAAAATCACATTATTTTTATTATACCACAAAATCATTTTTCGGCAAGGAAAAATTTCCCTTTACACCAACTTATGCTTTTTGTTATACTTGTATGCCATGAGCTCATGGAATGTTCCTTTTCACATACGAAAAGCGTTTGAGGTTATTATAGCATTTCTTAGACCATTTTACAAGCCCAAAATGCTGAAAAAGAAAGGACAGTTTATGAATGAAAGATTAGAAAAATACAAAGAGCAAGCTTATGCTCGGGGCGCTGGAGAAAGGAGAAGCCCCAAGGAAGCAAATTGGACGAAGGCATTTTTTGAACTTTATTCGGATTTGCCTTTGGCGGAGCGGCAGGCGAGAAGTTTTGCTTATGCTTTAGAAAACGAGCCGGTGTATATTCACCCATTCACGCGGATAGCCGGTCAAACGTATCAAGCGTGTTCGGGAGCTGGTTGTCCTGAACTTAGCGGAAGTTCGTTGGACCCGCGCTGGAGTGAATATGCGGTCGGCCCAGCGGCTGCCAAAATGGTAAGGGAACGTTTACCCGATAATGAACTTTACGCCCGTTATTTTTGCGATGGCGCATCTCCTGGGCATGTCTGCTGGGATTTCGGGCGGATGTTGGAGTTGGGCGCTTCTGGCATGATAAATCTTTGCTTAGAAGCGAAGAGAGAAACGGATGACCCGAAATCGCTTGAATTTTACTCCTGCGTGGAGATTGCCCTGAACGGTTTGATAAATTGGGTTGGACGCCATGTCCAAAAATTGAAGGAAATGGCTCAAGAAGAATCAGACCCGGAAAGAAAGCGTGAGCTTTTGGAAATGGCGGAGATATGCGAGCGAGTTCCAAAATATCCGGCTACTATCTTCAGGGAAACGGTACAGAGTTTCCTTTTCCAGCATTTAGCGGTCATGTTTGAAAATCCATTTGGTGGGAATGGCCCGGGGCGTTTAGACTACTATCTTTGGCCATATCTCAAAGCCGATTTAGAAGCTGGACGAACAACGCTTGACGAGGCGAAAGAATTGATAACCGAATTATTTATCAAGCTCCATGAACGCATCGCTCCGGCGGACGGTTGGGTAGAAGCGCTTCCCGTTGGAGGCCGAAATAAAGACGGCAGTTCAGCGATTAACCCGCTTTCCCACATCATCCTTGAAGTTATCACTGAACTAAAACAGACGCATCCGGCGGTATATGTGCGTTTGCACGATGATGCGCCAGAAAATTTTATCGACCTGACGGTTAAATATCTGCTCGAAAGCGGCAATCGCGCGCAGATTTATGGCGATGACCCGATGATTGCCGCACTTCATGCTGATGGCGTAAAAATAGAGGATGCGCGCCATTGGACAGCCGGCGGCTGCATGGAAGTCTCGCCGCAGGGATGCAATTGTGACTTACTATTTGCCTTTGCTCACAATGTTGCTCGAACCTTCGAGCTTGTCATCAACGGCGGATGCCTCTTGCAAACCGGTGAGAAAGCCATACCGCATTCAAAGACGCTTGCCGATTACGAGACTTTTGAAGAACTATATGCGGACTTTGCCGATGAACTCAACCGTGAACTGAATATCCTGCTGAAACGTCTTGATATTTATTTAGGATGCTACGCCAAATACCGACCATCTTTTCTCATGTCCAGCATGACTCATGATTGTATGGAACGAGGACGCGCCATCAATGACGGCGGAGCAAGATACACGGACTACGGCGGAAGCGGAGTAGGTATTCCGAATGTAGGCGATAGCCTCTATGCCATTAAAAAGGCTGTCTTCGACGAGAAAAGATTCACCGGACAGGAAATTCTCGACGCACTACGGGCAGATTTCGTCGGCGATGAGAAGATTCGCTCCTATCTACTTAACTTGCCAAAGTACGGTTCTGACAATGAAGAAGTGGACGCTATGGCGGATAGAGTTCTGCTCACCTTCACGGACATCATCAAATCCCACCGGAATCCATACGGCGGACATTGTCGTCCGATTATATTGGGTTTTGTGTGGGTGGTTTCCCACGGACAGCAAGTTGGCGCAACCGCTGACGGACGCAAAGCCGGCAGACCATTGGCTCACGGTTTATCGCCTCAATCCGGCGCCGCTGTCAATGGCATCACGGCAGCGATTAACTCTGCCACCAGATTGTCTTTGGACGAGGTGGGCGGAGGTGGCGCAATGATGTGGGATTTAGATTCCTCCTGGGCAACCCCTGATGTCGTAAAGCCGGTTATCAAGACGTTCATACAAAAAGGCGGACATATCTTTCAGGGCAATGTGATGCCGGTCGAGAAATTGCTCGAAGCGCAAAACAATCCAGAAGCGCATCGGGATATTATGGTGCGAGTAGGGGGGTATTCTGCCATCTTCGTAACGTTACCAAAGCCAACTCAGGATGAGATAATCAATCGTTATAGGTATAGGGCTAGTTGACGGACAAATCTAATTCGAGGGCAAGAGGGCAAAAGGGCAAGAAGGCCATGCGCATCAATTTAAGGTGAATAGCGTAGGCGGCGCAGAGCAGAACGGGAAAAACAAGCGGAGGAACTTAGAGAGTATTGGCTGGAGAACAAGCTGTGTTTGACGTGTGGGGCGAAGTTGGGGTTTGGGGGCAAGTTGAGCGGAGAGTAGTATTGCAAGGAGCATAGGCGGTGAAGCGCTCAATACCGCATTTGAAATCATGAAATTCCATACAAGGCAAATTCAAAGAAAATTCAAACATGCTCTGGATTTTGGTGTCACCGGAAATTATAATCAAATCAGTGCCGCAGCATTTCAAGCCGCCTTGCAGAAGCACGTCTCGGACAAAAACACACAAGTCATTAAAGGAACATACCGAGGGAAACCTGCTGCGTTCTATGTGAATATGAATACCAGACAAACGGTTATTGAGGATGCTTTAGGAAATTTCGTCAGTGGTTGGAAACTTAGCAAGGAACAATTGCAACATGTCCTTATTGATGGCAAATTGGTTTAACCACAAATTGTGAAGAGGAGTCTCAAAAAATGAAGCCCAAAAAGGTTACAATCGAATTGACAAACTCAGAGGCTTTAGTGTTATTCGACTTTCTGTCGAGATTTAACGAGCACGATGATTTTTTATTCGAGGACCCGGTTGAAGGAAAGGTTCTATGGGATATTGAATCGGCCCTGGAGAAATCTCTCATTGAGCCTTTGAAAAGTGATTATCGTTTATTGGTAAAGCAAGCCAGAGAAGAAGTGCGAAACGATGAATGAACGGGAATAAGCAAAAAAATTACGCTTTACGTTGTACCATTAGAACTGAATATTCCTGTTTTTCACGGCGTCTTTGACAGGAGAAATTTTACTATGGATGCAAAAACCTTGAAATATCATTATGACGAAGAGATGGACATCCTTGCTGTATGGAGGTATATATGAACAATCTTTATCAGTTATTTGTGACTCCCCCAAATGAATTTACCCAGATTCCCTGGTGGTTCTGGAATGACGAGATTACAGAAGACGGTATCCGGGAGCAATTGGCAGATTTCCGCCAACAGGGCGTATATGGTTTTACCATCCATGCACGCATGGGGCTTGCGCGTTCCATTCCATATCTTGGAGAGCGCTGGTTCGAGCTGGTGCGCTTTGCCGTTGAGGAAGCCGCGCGGCACGGAATGGTCGTGCATCTGTATGACGAGGGTATGTATCCCTCTGGTTCTGCACATGGGGAAGTAGTGGAAAGACACCCAGAATTTTTAGCGCAAGGTCTTGAGATGCGGCGAATTGAGCCGCCTGAAGTATTAAAACTGGGTGACCAAGAAAAGTGCATTGCCATCCTTCAAGAAGGACAGATGGGCGCTATACCGCTTACCTCAGTATCACAGATTCCGCGTTCTGAACCGTACTGGGCATTTGTAAGCACTCCCAGCAATGGGACCATCCGGGGCGTACACGAAGGCGAAGAGGATGGGCAACCAAATGCGCCTAAGGCCGCGGACTTACTCAATCCGGCCGCGGTGCGACGTTTCATCCAATGTACCCACGAACGCTACTACCAGGAATTGAAGGAATATTTTGGCAACACCATCCAGGCAATATTCACCGATGAGCCGAGCATCATGGGACGCAGCGCTAAGCGTGGGCTCAAGCCATGGACGGATGGATTAGAAGAACAGTTTCGACAGAAGAAGGGATATGACCTGCTCCCGTTACTCCATGCACTCTGGAAAGATATCGGAACTCGAACAGAAAGCATCCGCAGGGATTATGAAGATGTGGTAGCCCAACGCTTTGACGAGAGTTTCTATGAGCAGCTTTCAGAATGGTGCGCCGCACATAATATCGCGCTCACCGGGCATCCTGCGGCGAGTGACGATATAGGCCCACTGCGTTATTTTCAGTTGCCCGGGCAAGATATGGTATGGCGTTACGTGGAGCCTGAAAAACCTACGGCGTTAGAGGGGCAACATAGTACCGCCGCGAAATGTTCCAGTAGCGCGGCACGTCACCAAAAGGCGCGCCGCAACGGCGACGAATTGTACGGCGCCTACGGCTGGAACCTCACCTTAGACGAGATGAAATGGCTCGCGGATTGGTTCCTGGTACGCGGCGTGAATCTGTTCTGGCCGCATGCGTTCTATTACAGCATCCGGGATTTTCGCGCTCATGAACGGCCACCGGATTTGGGACGGAATAACCTCTGGTGGAAACACTACCATCTCTTTGCGAATTATACGAAACGCCTGTGTTGGTTGCTCACGGCTTCAGAACAAGTGTGCGACATTGCTATCTTAGCCCATCATAACCATCTACCCTGGGAGCCTGCAAAGACGCTATTCCAGCATCAGTTGGATTTCAATTACCTTGAGGATAGGCTATTGACCGAAGCAATCGTGAAGGATGGACGCCTGTTGCTTGGAGAGGCATCCTACTCCACGCTTGTCCGCATGGCAGACCATAAACTGTCTGAAGCCGCAGAGAAGGTGCTGGAACGCTTCGTCCAATCCGGTGGACACCTCGTGCATTTTGAACGAACAGAGGATGAGGCGAGATTTCTAAGACAACTTGAGGCATCTCTCCTTCACGACGTGGTATTAGAACCGGCGAATCCCGACCTCCGGTATATTCATGTTCGGAAGGGAGGTTACGATTTTTACTACCTCGTAAATGAAGGTGGAAATCCTATTAAGGGAAAGCTTACAGTGCGGAGTTTAGGGCAAGCCGAATGGTGGGAGCCGTTGACAGGGAAATCCGAACAGGCTGTTATCCTGGCACAAAATGAAGATTCGATATGTGCTTCGCAGCAGTTTGCTTCGCAAACCACCGTAGCCCTGCGCCTTGAGCGGCGGGAGGGTCGGGTCTTAGCTCTCAATCCGCAACGCGTTCCACTTCTGCAACCCGATGGGAAAGAAAAGCGTGTGCTTCAGACACGCGATATTTCTACAGATTGGAACCTTTGCGAGAAAGAAACGGAAGCGATATTAGCAGAGAATTTGATAGACTGGACTACGCTGGAAGGATATAAAACGTTTTCCGGGACAGTAGTATATGAGAAAACGTTGGATGTAACAACCCAGATGCTTGGAAGTGGAACCTGGACGCTTGACCTTGGCGAGGTACACGATTTCGCGGCAGTTTTCTGCAACGGTAAATCCTGCGGCGTGCGGCTCTGGGGACCGTTCCGATTTGAACTTTCCTTGAAACCAGGTCTCAACAGGTTGCGTGTGGAAGTGACTAACTCAATGGCAAATCGACTGGAAGGCGTATCTCTACCAGCGGGAATGCAGGGACCTGTGGTGCTTGAACAAAGTGAATCTTAACGGAAATGCAAAAGAAACCGAGTTTCTTGGAGAAACTCGGTTTCTCACCGCACAAATGATAAGAAATTCCAGAGAAAGAAAATATAAATTCCTCTTATTTCTTTTGCTTAAACTTTTCTTGCTAAAAGAAAAATTTGCCAAAAGAAAAGGTTGCTTCTAGACGATATTTATGCTATACTATAAAAAATCTTATTTTAATGTTGAGGGTCAACGGATTAATTTTTATCCTATCCGTTGGTTCATTTCAGTATAAGGAGGAACTGGCAAACTAAATCTAACCAGGTTTTTGAAGGATTAAGTTTGACCAAGTATTTTATTAGATGGTTGAGGAAGTCAAAAAAGAAGAACAACTAACAAATGACACAACTTCTGCTGTAGAATGTGCGAATATGCCTTCCGATGCAGGAGATTTTGTCATTTCTGATACTAAAGATGAACAATTTTCTAAAGAGACTACCGCTGTTGAGTCAACAGGAGTAGTAGAAACCAATGCTCCAGTAAATATAGAGAGTTCCAATACGATAACTCCGCAAAGCGGAGGAAAACAAAATGCTCGCATGAGGATGGAAGCAGCGATCGACGAAAGTTTAAGGACTTTCGAAGAAGGTGAAATTCTCAGAGGAACCGTCGTCAAAATTGAGAGTGAAGGAGTTATAGTTGATGTGGGATATAAGTCAGAGGGGAGTATTCCGATCTCCGAATTTGACCTTTTGCCAGGTGGAACTCCTGATGTCCGAATTGGAGACTCTATTCCCGTATATCTTGTGCATAAAGAAGACCGGGATGGACTGGTAGTATTGTCCAAAAAAATCGCCGACCAAAAAATAATCTGGAATGACATCGAAACTTCTTATGAAGACGGCAAAGCTATCAAAGGAAAGGTTATCAAGCGCATCAAAGGTGGTCTTGAAGTTGAAATTGGGAATATAGCCTGCTTCCTGCCAGCATCGCAAATCGAACTACGACCGGTCCAGAATTTCGACGAATACATCGGTAAAACATTAGAGATAAAAGTTATCAGTCTAAATCCAAAACGCAGAAATATCGTTCTTTCGCGCCGGGCGCTTTTAGAAGATGAATTAAAAGCGAGAAGGCAAGATTTGCTAAGGTCGCTTAAAGTTGGTCAAATAGTAGAGGGAACGGTAAAAAATATTGCTGATTTTGGCGCCTTTGTGGATTTAGGCGGAGTAGATGGGCTTTTACACAAAGTAGATATGTCTTGGGGTCGCATCAATCATCCTTCTGAAATCTTTTCTGAAGGCGATAAGATTGAGGTCATGGTTTTAGATGTTAAACCTGAAGAGGAACGAGTTTCTTTAGGGTTTAAACAGAAAACGCCGGACCCCTGGTCTAATGTGGAAGAGAAATATCCTGTTGATTCAATTGTCACTGGTAAAGTGACAAATGTTGTCGACTATGGTGCTTTTGTGGAGTTAGAAGAAGGTGTGGAAGGTTTAATCCATATTACCGAGATGTCCTGGTCGCGTCGTCTGGTGCATCCGTCAAAGATGGTGAAGAAAGGTGACGTAATCGAAGCGCGGGTATTGGATGTTGACCCTGAAAAACAGAAAATTTCGTTGGGCTTGAAACAACTTCAACCCAATCCCTGGGAATTATTGGAAACGAAGTATCCGGTTGGTTCAAGAATTCATGGCAAGGTGCGTAATATTACCGATTTTGGCGCGTTTGTTGAGATAGAAAGAGGCATTGATGGCCTGATTCATGTTTCTGATATGTCATGGACAAAGCGTTTTGTCAATCCCCGAGAAATCCTCAAAGAGGGCAATGAGGTAGAAGTCGTAGTTCTGTCCATAGACACTGAGAACCAGCGTGTCTCGTTAGGGCTCAAGCAAGTCGAACCAGACCCCTGGCTTAAAGTGCCCGAAAAGTATAAAGTCGGCACCACCGTTAGCGGGGAAGTTGTCAATCTCACTGATTTCGGCGCCTTTGTCAGACTTGAGGAAGGCGTTGAAGGGCTAATTCACATCTCCGAATTGGATGAAAGGCATGTCGAAACACCCGGTGAAATAGTCTCTGAAGGTGATTTGTTGAATCTGAAGGTGATTAGCATTGATGCCATTGAGCGGCGGATTGGACTAAGTCTGCGGGCATATAAACAGGAACAAGAGCGTACCAGTATAAAGCGATACCTGGCGGAACAAAAACAAGAAGCACCGACAGTAGGCGCTTTGATTAAAGAAGCCCGAGGAGAAAACCAAAGTAAAAATTAAGGGGCAAAAGGGCAAGGGGGCAAGGGGGCTAGAGAGCAAGGAAAGGAGGGCAAAGAGGCAAGGGGGCTAGAGGGCAAGAGCCTCCTTCATTGCCGTCTTGCCGTTTTGCCATTTTGCCTCCTCAACCTTGCCATCTTGCTAATAAACCAATTAAGGAGAGGTAAATTGAAGAATCAAGATTTTCTATTCACTTCTGAATCGGTAACCGAAGGTCATCCAGATAAAATTGCCGACCAGATTTCAGACTCCATTTTAGATGCCATAATGGAAAAAGACCCTTTAGGACGGGTTGCCTGTGAAACCATAGTGACCACCGGTTTAGCTTTAATCGCCGGTGAAATCACCACTGAATCCTACGTTGACATGCCGCGCATCGTCCGGGATACCATCAAACGGATTGGGTACACCAATGCGAGTTACGGTTTGGATTATCACACCTGTGCAGTTTTAACTTCAATCGATGAGCAATCGCCTGACATCGCAATGGGGGTAGATAAATTAGGCGCGGGAGACCAGGGCATGATGTTTGGCTATGCTTGCCAAGAGACACCAGAGTTAATGCCTATGCCCATCATGCTCGCGCACAAATTAACCAGAAGGCTTGCAGAAGTTCGGAAACAGGGCATTCTTCCGTTTATCCGCCCGGATGGAAAAGCTCAGGTTACTGTCGAGTATATCGATGGGCAACCTGTTTGGGTGGATACTGTAGTTGTCTCAGCTCAACATGCACCGGATATTTCCATAGAACATCTACGCGAGGCAATAATCGAAGAGGTTATAAAAGTTACGCTTCCACCAGAATTACTCAGCCCAGACATCAAATATCATATCAACCCGACGGGACGGTTTGTTGTCGGCGGTCCGCAAGGTGACTGTGGTTTAACCGGACGGAAGATAATCGTCGATACTTATGGTGGAATGGGAAGACACGGTGGCGGATGCTTCTCCGGCAAAGACCCAACGAAAGTGGATAGGAGTGCATCTTATGCTGCGCGTCATGCGGCGAAAAACATCGTAGCGGCGGATTTAGCTAATAGATGTGAAATTCAGATTTCTTATGCGATTGGGATGGTGGAGCCGGTTTCGATTATGGTGGATACGTTTGAAACTGGCAAAATCGCGGATGAAAAGTTGACGATGCTGGTGCAGAAATACTTTGATATGACACCAGGTGGCATCATCAAACGTTTAGACCTCAGAAGACCTATTTATGCGAAAACAGCAGCTTATGGTCATTTTGGCCGTGAAGAGCCAGAATTCACCTGGGAAAAAACTGATTATGTTGAGGTTTTAAAAGCAGCAGTGGAATTGCTTTAGTTAGTATCTGCTATATTTTAGACTTCCGAAGTCTCGGAGACTTCGGAAGTCTAAAATAAAAAACTGAGAAAAGGTAAGAGTTATGGGACGGGTAAGAACTAATATTATTATAAAAGGACGCAATTGCTGGACGCTTTTCGACACCGGAGCAAGAAATACTTATGGTGTGCAGGATTTGACTTCTCTTTTGCCAACAGTTGAATTGGAAAAGCCGGAACCCGTTTCGCTTGGGGGTGGGGCCCATAAGGTGCAAAAAATTTGCTGGCTAACTTGCCTTGTCGAAGGGCTGCCGGTGCATACACATGCCAGAGTTCTTCAGGAAATGGGAAAGGATGAAGAAGGTAACCAAACTTTTCTTTTAAAAAGAAAAGTTTGATCAAAAGAAACACTATGGAATAAAGAATAGAAAAGTTCCATCATAAGAAATAATTGGAATAAAAATTAAAAGAATTGAAGTTTTGTTCGGTGCACTGGCGATGCAGGAGTGGGGTATAAGACCCATTCCTGATGAAGAGCGATTGGATATGACCCATTACCCAAGAGAATTTGTTGAGTTCGTTGTTATATAAATGCGGTTTAGAAACCGAGTTTTTCCGAAAAACTCGGTTTCTGTGTTCTTGTTTTGAGCATGAGGATTTGAATCTACTGAGAAGAGAGCGAAACATCATGAAAAGTAAATTTCTCTCAGAGGAAGAATATCATCAGTTTTTGTCTGAACAACGCCATTATTATGAAACCGTGCCATTAAAAAATATTGCTCTTGACCTTCTTTCAAAATATGGTTTTAATGATGGCGATGATATTCCTTCTGAACTCAATGATGTTATTAAAAAACGCGCTGAAGATTTAGCAGAAGCATTAGATGGCGTCTGCGGCTTCAAAAGTTGTGTTGTCGGGACCCCCGTCCATAATCCCTATTTTGTAGCCTTTGAAATGGGTGAAGATTATTATCATTATTATGATTTACCTCGCGAGGTAAAATGGAAGATAGACAAAATCTTAGAAAGTTTAGATGAATACCAGAATACAGAAAAGTAAAAGTCATAACCACTGAGGATAGATAACGTGATAATTGATGACATCATTTGTTCAAACGAAATTCTTGAAAAGTTAGAGAGAAAACATCATGTTTCGGAATCGGAAATTTATGAAGTTTTACTTTGGGATATTCCTATCATCTGTTTCGCTGAAAAGGGTTCAGTACGAGGTGAAAATCTTTACATTGCTTACGGGCGTACCGAGGCGGGACGATATCTGAAAATTCATTTCATCTACAAAAGGAACCGTAAAGCATTCATTGTTACCGCGCGGAATATGAGCGCCAAAGAGAGGAGGCGATTTTATGGAAGCCGTTAAGAAGATAGACCCTATTCCTGAAACATTTGATTCAATAGAAGAAGCCGCAGAGTTTTGGGACTCTCACGATACAGTAGATTATGAAGAGTATCTCAAAGAGGTCAAAGACTTAAATTTTAACATAAAAACTATTACTCGTGAAGTTAAATTAGAACCAGATATTGCCTTAAAAATCTCACGGTTCGCTAAAGCCAAAGGTATTTCTTTTTCTTCCCTTGTGAATTTATGGATGAAGGAGAAGCTTGAAGAAATAGAGTGGGAAGCCAATCTTAGTCATACTTTCTAATTAAGCTGTCATGGATTTTTTTCATTTCAACCCAGGCTTAGCCAATCACAATGACGGATGCACCAACTTGTTGGGGGTATTTCCCGAACAAGGTCGGGCTTCCATTGGAACCAAACTTTTCTTTTAGAAAGAAAAGTTTGACCTGTCTGCCTTCGGCACAGGCAGGTCAAAAGAAATAAGAGGAAAAAAGTAATTTACTGAGGATAGAATCCTGAGTTACAGGATAATGCGATATTATCAAACTGAAGGAGCAGAAATAGATGAACTACGATATTCAAAACATAGATTTAGCCCCAGCGGGCAATTTACGGATTGAATGGGCGGACCAATTTATGTCCGTATTGCGAAAGATTCGGGAAAGATTTGAAACAGAGAAACCGTTAAAGGGAATCAGAGTTTCCGCCTGTCTTCACGTTACCACAGAAACGGCGAATCTCATGCGCGTTTTCAAAGCCGGCGGCGCTGAAATTGCCTTGTGCGCTTCAAATCCGCTCAGCACTCAAGATGATGTTGCAGCAGCGTTGGTGAAAGATTATGAAATTCCGGTATTTGCCATTAAAGGTGAAGATAAAGAAACTTACTATCAGCATATCAACAGCGCGCTTGACCTAAAACCGATGATTACAATGGACGATGGCGCAGATTTAGTTTCTACGTTGCATTCCAACCGGACGGAACTACTTGGGAATGTAATAGCAGGCACTGAGGAAACGACGACTGGCGTGATACGCTTGAAAAGCATGGCTGCGGATGGCGCATTGAAGTATCCTATCATAGCGGTCAACAATGCGAAATCTAAACATTTCTTCGATAACTACTACGGCACAGGTCAGAGCACTTTGGATGGCATTATCCGCGCGACTAACAGATTGATAGCCGGGAGTACATTGGTTGTCGCTGGATATGGCTGGTGCGGTAAGGGCGCTGCTATGCGCGCGCGTGGGCTTGGCGCGCACGTCATTGTTACTGAAGTTGACCCACTAAAGGCTCTACAAGCTGTCATGGATGGCTATCAAGTGATGCCTATGCAAAAAGCGGCTGAAGTCGGCGACATTTTTATTACTGTGACCGGTGACATTAGCGTTTTGCGCAAAGAACATTTTGAGGCGATGAAAGACGGCGCTATCATTTGCAACTCAGGGCACTTCAATGTTGAGATAAATATTACTGCTTTAGAGGAAATTAGCGTCAGTAAAAGACGAGTGCGCCCTTATGTTGACGAATATAAACTTCAAAATGGAAAAAGGATAAACCTGTTAGGAGAAGGACGTTTGGTCAATTTAGCTTCGGCGGAGGGACATCCCGCAAGTGTCATGGACATGAGCTTCGCCAACCAGGCGTTATCCGCCGAATATATTGTGCAACACGGCGCTAATTTGGAGAATAAAGTTTATGATGTGCCAGAAGAAATTGACGAAGCCGTCGCTAAACTCAAATTAGAAGAACTCGGTGTTCAGATAGATGAATTGACCGACGAACAGAAGAAATATCTCGAAAGCTGGAAGATGGGGACATGAATGGAAGGCGAAAGGCGGAAGGCGGAAGTATAGGGATAATTCCTCTTACTACGATGCCGCAGTTCTCAAAAAAATCGAGAGGCTGTTTTTTGCCATTCTGAGCAAGACCGAAGAACCAGACCAATATATTGAGATGCCGGCGAAGGCATATGCATAGATGTTACTTCAATTTTGAAGGAAATGGAAATGTTCATAGACAAAAGGTTAAATACAGAAAAGATAACACCCGAGTTGATTAACTATATAGTTGAAAAAATTGTTCGAGAAATTCAACCGGAAAAAATCATCCTTTTTGGCTCGTATGCCAGAGGTGATTTGCCTTTCGAAAGTATCGGTGAAGATGATGCTATAGAAGCTATTGAAGCCGTAGATAAAATTGAAGAATTTGTGTTGAAGAAAATAGATCTTCGATTTGAGAATGCAAAAAACAGTTTAGAAGATAAGAAACGGAAATAACATGGCATATCTGGTTTGTATCTTTAGTGCTCAACTAAATTTTTGCCTCCGGCAAAAACTTCAGATATGCCGAAACTATATTTACCATAGTCAGCAATCATAAGAATTCGATATTATGTTCACTTCGTTCACCGAATTCCCCCTCCTTCCCCCCGTAGGGGGGGGAAGCCACATTCGGCTTACGGTTCGCGTCAGGCATACGAAGACTAACAGAAGGAGGAACGAATATGGATGAGAAAAGTCAAAAGATTCGCAAACTGATTAGACGCGCTGAACGATACATGGACCGGGACGAATGGGACGAAGTAGCCGAACTGTGCTACCAGGTCCTGGCTTTAGAACCTCACAATTAGAACGCTGCCAACAAGCTTCGCCTGGTCTACTTGCGGGATGATTTGGTGCGTGATATGGGGCGTCAGATGCGCCGTATGTTCGACCCTGAAGACGACCGGCCACACCAGCGTCGCCACAAATTGGGCTTCAGCTACTCCTGCTTGAGCCGTTGGCCGGGTTGGCACAAGGATTGGGACAAGCCGCCATTTAACGAAAGCCCGGCGCTTGTGGAAGGGCGAAGCCACTTAATCGCTGACTATCTGATGGGCAAAGAAGGAGCCTACAACTCCGCCCGCCAGGCCTTCGACCAGGCTTTGACTGAGGCACACGACCGCGGAGCGGTGCTTTACTGGCTGGCTCGCCTCTACGCTCATCATGGATATTTCGCGGAGGCTGCGGAAACTCTTGAGCAGATAGCCTTCTTGGGGCCGCTTTCGCCTGAAGCATGCCGTCTGTATGGCGAGGTGCGCTGGTGGCGGGACAACGACCATTACATCTGTTGGGTACTATGAGTGGCAGGTTTCAATTTCTCAAATATATAGTGATAGGGCAGGTTTCAAATTTGTGTCCTATCACTATATATTTGAGAATCCGCATGGTGACTATATTTTCGTCTGAAACGTGATGCGTGAAACGTGATGCGTGATTAATCTTCACTCTTCACGTTTCACCTATGATGAATTTTCTCACGCATTTAGTGATAGCACAAACATACCAGTGATAGTACAGAAAAATGAAACATGCCCTCTTTTTATATGAGAATTGTAAAGACTGCACCAAAATTATGTTCTTGTATTCTGTCATGTTTTGTCATAGTAGGGGCGTGTCTCTGTGCTAGCCCATACGCCGATGCCTTTGAATTACCGTTATACATAGAAATCCACAACGCCGATGACATTTATCAATTACTCGAAGATGAAATTATCACCGAAGACGTTGCAGAATCGTTGTTGGAGTTAATTGCGAATCCGATTGAACTGAATAAGGCGGATGTTGATGAACTGCTCATGCTGCCTTCAATTACGCAGACAGAGGCGGAGGCTATTGTGAATCAATGGAAGCAATTACGAGGTTTTAAGCGTTGGAGTGATTTATTGCGCATACAGGGATTTGACCGCGCTAAACTGCGGCAACTGGAATCTTTTGCGTATATTCGACCGCCTTTGGACCGATTTGATGGGAAAGCTGAATTAAGTCTATCGGAGGCGGCGAATGATGGTAAGTCTTACTATTCTCGCCTGCTGGTTAGAACAGATGTTGATGAACGATGCTTCTTTGGATTATCCAACAGACGGGAGGATGATGAGATATACCGCTGGGATAAAAGAACTCCCCCCCAACCCCCCCTCAAAGAAGGGGGGTACATAATTGAACCTCCGGGTTGGCGAGCGGATAAATTTTACGCGTTGTGGCGCGGCAAGGGATTAGTAAATCAGGTTATTCTGGGGAATTATTCCGCCGGGTTTGGCGCTGGATTGGTCTTCAACGACGCTCATAGACTCGCGCCCAAAGGAATCTATACTGACGATACTATCTTGTTTGACCGACAACGCGGAGCCGCCCTGGTGCTATCGTGGAAATCCATCCAACCGACGATATTTTTCTCAGGCCTGGATTATCCAGCAGTCTTGCCACCGCAGACTTCGGGCTTGAAATCGCAACGTAGAATCAATGACGTATATTCGGAAAAATTATTAGGGACAGATATTTCATTCAAACTGCCACGTGATTCAAAACTTGGATTTACATGGTATCGCAGTTTCATTGATAAACATCTAAATATACCATTTGAAAATTTGCCAAACAGAGAACGGTGGAGTGCTTATGGACTCCATTTTCGCACATCAGTTATCGGATTTTATCTTCGCGGAGAAGCATCTCAGACGATTAACGCCGGCCGCGCCTTGTATCTGGAATTGTCTAAGAAATTACAATTCGCTGATTTTTTAGCATCTTTCCGTCGATATGATGTCGATTTTGACAATCCCCACAGTCACGGCTTTGCAGATGATGACGATTCTCTTTATGGCAATGTCGATGGAGATATTGACGAAACCGGTATATATATTCGTATGCAATACAGACCGAATCGGAAATTTAGCCTCAGAACATACTATGACCAATGGCGGCATCCATCCACGCACATCATGGATAACGAAGCTCACGCAGAAGCCGAATACAATTTTTCCAGGACAATTAGTTTGGGTATTTCTGGCAAGTGGGACGATGATGACCTCTCAGCGCGCGGAAATGAACGCTTTGGCGGGCTCCTATGGACTCGGCTGAATCCAATTCCTCCTTTCTCCTCTTTTCTAAAGGGGGGTAGGGAGGAGTTACACATTACAACAGTCTATCGCTTTTTTCATATCCAGCGCGCTGATACAACTTACGATGATTACGCTTATTTGAAGTTAGAGTGGTATATCCGAAAATGGTTGGAGTTGGAAGCCCGATGGAAGATAAACGATACGAAATTTACCGAGGGAGATACTTTCCCCAAAGAGTGGTATCTGCAATTTCAAATAGGTTCACTTCGTTCACCAACGGCTTCGTCTTATGGGAACAAAAGCGATTTTGGCGGTAGAATTAGATACACCCAGACATACTATGGCAGCGCTAGCCGGGTTACTACAAATCCGAAAAATTATCTGTTTTTGAGGTTGGAATATAGATGGTGAAACGTGTTCGCTTCGCTCAGTAGTTTACTTCGGAAACTACCTGCGTGATGCGTGAAACGTGATAAGTGATAAATGATACATTGCTTATTCACACAAACGTTTAATTTTTCTCCCAACGGTCAGCGGATTCATTTGCCGCCTGGATGCCTTCTCGCAATCGACTGACAATGACCTTTTCTGGAAGTCCAGCCTTAATCATTAAACGAATTTTGTGGTCGAGTAACAGCAGAGACACTTTTTCCCTATCCACAACAGGACGATAACTGGGATTTTCACAAAGTTTAGCTTGTCTTTCGCCCGCCTTCATATACTCTATTGCTAAGTCTAAAGGAAATTTTGTGTCAGCGCCGTGAAATAACTTGACCCGATTCTTTTTGTCAATAACAAATTTTCCATATTCCGCGCTTATAACATCGAAGATAAAATCGAATTTGCGCGTGGCTGTCAGCTTTTTTGATGGCCTGGTAAGCCCAAGTAACACACGTTCTCCTTTTTTAAATGTTGGTTCGCCAATGACTCCACTGCTCACAAAAAACCTGACCTTTTTTCCCAACGGATTACCCTTGACCTGGCGCTCTACATCCAAATAAACCTCAGTTACCCAATGTCCTGGAATCGCTCTTGTGTCAATTACTCTAGCGATAAGAATATAATCCGCAATCGCGCCGACAATAAAAGCGGGGTCCGCGCTATGCAATGCAATCGACGGACGAATGATATATCCTGATGCACAGAAGAAAAAAAGAATAAAATGAAAGAACAATTTCAGTTTCTTCAACGAAATTACCTCCCGAATTTGATATATTATATCATAAAAAATCCTGGCGGTGGATAGAAATTTCTACTATATGTAACGCAAACTGTTAGTTTGCGCCTTTCCGTAGGTAGTTTATGAAGTAAACTACTGAAGGAAGTGAAGTGTTGCGAGCAAAGCGAAGCAATCTCTTGCGAAGTAACGAACGCGAAGCCACAATCTAACAGATTGTGTTACGGATGGGGAAATTCTGGGCTGCGGATAAAAATCTTGCGCTTCTTGGTTAATTAGGTTATAATATCTAAACTTCACTTAGGGAGGATTGAGTCAATGACACGAATAATTCTAAGTATAATTTGTTTATGTGTTGCGTTGGTCATTGTCGCTTGTGGCGGTGTCAATAAACTCGCAGCCAACATTATTTATGACGCAAGAACGCAGATTGCAACTGCAGAAAAGGTTGGCGCTAAACAGACAACACTCAATGAATTTCGTGATGCGGAAAATTTGTTGGCGGAAGCCGAAGCAGTCTTAGATAAAGGCGACGATGATGAAGCATATCGTATCGGAATGAAAGCCTATCTGATGGCACGATATGCCGAAGTTTTAGCGGCCAAAAAAAGGGCGGAATGGAATGCGAATGTCGCAGAATCGGAGTTAAAGGAAGCACAACAGGCAGAAGAAAAGGCGCGTATAGACCGTGGGCAAGCGGAGGAGGAACTTAATGCGTTGGAAGGAGATTAAAATGAGCAAATAGGCAAATAAGCAAAATGGCAAGACGGCAAAACAGCAAGATTTCAGAGTTGGCCGTAAAAAACATTACAATCGACAATCATCAATCAACAATCATCAATACGGACATAGGAGGTATAATCATTATGTATAAAGACCACTTCATGGTACTTTTACTTCCTTGCATTGCAGTGTTTCTATATGGCTGTGGTGCCAAAATTGATATGGCAGTTCTTGAGGCATCATTGTCAGAAGCTCAATCGGAACTAACGACTGCCAGGAGTGTGCAAGCAGAAGTGCTGGCTAACCAGCAACTTCTAAAAGCGGAACGCTTGCTTAACAATGCCCAGAGGGCCAGAGAATACGGTAACAGAAGGGAATGTTTAGACCTTTCCTTTCAAGCGAATATGGAAGCAAAGATGGCAGCAGCGGAATCCCAACGGATTATCGTGGAACGTCGGATTGAAGAAGCAAAAGCAGAAAAAGTCAAAGCGGATTTGAGCCGGCTGGCTCATCAGACCGCAACTGCTCAAGTAAGGCAAGCTATAGCGGAACACAAAACGAGACTAGCTCAAAAAAACACTGAAGCCGCTCAACTCGAAGCCGCGTCCGCGCGCGCAGAAGCAGCAAGACAAATCCAAATCTCAAAGGTCGAACTTGCCATTGCCAAAGCCGAATTTGCTCTTGAAGCAGCCTCAGAAGCAGAAGCGCCAACTTATGCCACCAACATTTTTACGGAAGCGCAAAAACTGGTCAACAACGCCAGGTCACTGTTAGCTGATGATAAGTTTGACCAGGCGATAAATGTCGCCGCAGAAGCTGAACAGAAAGCATATCAGGCTCGAATCGCAGCCATAGCAAGCGCTGAAGCAATAAGAACAAATATTGAAGCAACAAAACAGAAAGCGTTCACAGAGGCAAAAGTAGCTTTAGCAAAGGCGCAAATGGCAGTTGAAAAGGCAGACGAAGTCAATGCGTCAATACATGCGGAAGAGTTGTATCAAAAAGCACAGCAAGCCCTGGCACAAGCCAATAATGCGTTGAAATCAGAACAATATGAAAAAGTTTTGACGCTGGCAGCACAATCAGAACTACACGCTACCAATGCCTGGGAGATAGCGATTGTTAAAGAACAGGAACGTAAAACCCAAGAGGCTAAGGAAGAGCTAATTGCGCGTGCGAAAGACGCTATTTTTAAAGCGCGAGATGCCATTATCCAGGCGGGTTCCGATTTCCCCAAACTCTTCCCAGAGAATTTTACCAAAGCGCAAGGAGGCATTGATGAAGCTAATAAAGCCTATAATTCCGGAGGTTTTGAGCGAGCTATTACCTTAGCCAATCAAAGCATCGCTGAAATAACAGATGCGCTTAAAAAGGCGGAGGCAGTAAAGGAAGTGGAATCTGCTATCATCAAAGCCGGGCAAGCTATTGCCAATGCGACAACTGAACGCATGGAGCGCGGCGTTGTTATTAGGTTCAGTGGTGATATCTTCGATAGAGGAAGCATTGATGTGAACCCTAAATATTTTCCTGATTTAAAAATAATAGCAACTATTCTGAAACAATATAACCAATACAAAGTGTCTATTGAGGGACATACAGATAGCACCGGTAGTTCCCAACAAAACTTAGAATTATCCCAAAAGCGAGCGGAAAATATTCTCAGGTATCTGGTCGATAAACAAGGAGTGCCAGAAAACAGATTAGTCAGGGTGGGATATGGAGATAAAAAACCTATTTTCCCGGACCCAAAAGACCCAAAAAACCGACGCATTGATGTTGTAATCTCGACGCGATAAAAATAATTAGTGAATATGTAACAGGAGGCGCTCATCATCTAATACTTTGTTCATAACGTGAAGGGCAAAGTGGCAAAACGGCAAGATGGCAAGATGGCAAGACGGTCGTAGAGAAAATCAGCCGTTTAACCGTTTTGCCGTCTAGCCGTTGAGCCCCCTTGCCCTTTTCCTTCTTTGCAAAACCAAAGTAATTAACGGTGACTAACGATTATCGTAGAGGAAGATTATTTGAAATCGCCATCATCACCCAAGGGAGTAACCATCAGGTCAATTCTCATCGGTCTTGTGCTTGTCGTCGCGCTTTGTCGGATTACGGCTTTTAATGACTATCACATCTTCGGAACATGGTTGGGCAGTGGGCATTTTCCGATTGGCCCTCTGTTTTTGTTTATCTTCCTCACACTATTCGTTAATACCATTTTGCGGGCACATGTTTGTGCGTTGGCCTCATCACAACGGAACTCGAATTTTAGCTTTGATGAGCACAAGGCACAAAGCAAACCATATTGGCAGTTGACACCTGCCGAGTTGATGACCATTTGGGCAATGTTGATAGTAACGGCAGGTATGCCCGACGCCAGCATAGCCCGGTATCTCTTCCCGACGATGTTGGGGGTGACGTATTTTGCCACTCCTGAAAATGAGTGGAAAGAGCTGTTTCATCAATACATCCCCGATTGGATGATTGTTCGAGACCAACATGCGGTCAATTCCTTTTACGAAGGTATTTCGCCGGGCGACCCCATTCCCTGGGCGGCGTGGGTGAAACCGTTGTCTTTTTGGCTTCCATTTTTCCTGATGCTGTGGGCGATTATGATTTGTCTTTCGGCTATTTTGCGCAAACAGTGGGCAGAACGCGAACGGCTTGGATTTCCGCTGGTACAATTGCCCGTTGAGATGGCTCAACACGCCGAAGATAACAAATTGCTCAACGCATTCTTTCGGAATCGAATGATGTGGATAGGCTTTGCCATTCCTGTCTTTTTTCATGCAATCAACGCCCTCCATTTTTATTATCCTGCTGTCCCCGAAATCCGACTGCGACACTATTTAGACCAATATTTTTACGAACATCCTCTAAACCACATTCGTCCCTTCTGGCTTCATATCTTGCCTTCAGTCATCGGCATTAGTTATCTTATCAGTTTGGAAGTTTCATTCAGCCTGTGGTTTTTCTTTGTTTTGTTCAAAGTCGAATATATAACAGCGGCGGCTTTGGGATACGCCTCTGCGACATACTACCGCGGCTTTGTGCCGCATAGGGAGATGGGGGCTTATGTCGCGCTAGTCGCATTCTTTATTTGGATTGGCAAAGCGCATTTCTGGAATGTGCTCAAAGCGACGTTCTCGGCGAAAAAACAAGCTGATGATACAAACGAAATGTTGCCATACCGCTATGCAACTTTGGGGCTTTTTGCATCAATTATGGGAGCAACCTTGATGTTGACTTATGCCGGAGCGTCATTTTTACCAGTCTTCGTTGTTTTTATCTTACTAATCGTGATGTGGCTCGTTCTAAGCTGTTTAGTCGTAGAAGGCGGGATGCTTTATGTCCAACATTCTTTCGTTGCCGACGACTTGATGATGACCGCTGTCGGCTCCTCCAGATTGGACGCGCCCACATTGACCATCCTTGCTTTTATCCCCGCGGTGGGAATGCGCGACTTGCGAGAATTGATGATGCCGCACATTCTGAACGCGTTTAAAATTCCTGAATTTGTCAAAATGAACCCACCCCCTGCCCTTCCCCTCCATGGAGGGGTAGGGGTGGGTGAGGGGATGAATTATAGACGTTTGATGTTCGCCATCGCCATTGCCATTATCGTCGGTGTCGCTGTTACTGCTTATTCGCATATCTGGCTGATGTTCACCGTCGGTGCGTCGGGCATGGATTGGTGGACGCACATGTCCGCGCCCACGCATTTTTTCGGCCGTCTCGCATATTACCTGCAATATCCGACTACAACTGATTGGACAAAACTCATCTTCGTCATCACCGGCGCAGGTTTCATGGTTTTTATGCTGTTCATGCGGCGGACATTTATCTGGTGGAATCTTCATCCTCTCGGCTTTGTGATGCCCACCGTGTGGTTCATGTACAACATCTGGTTTTCCATCTTTATCGGTTGGTTGGCAAAATTCATTATTCTCAAACAGGGAGGACTCAGACAATACCGCAATATGCGTCCATTTTTCCTTGGATTAGCGTTAGGCGAAGGCTTCATCGGCGGGATTCTGGCGATTATCAGTTGGTTTGTTGGGAGAGGATATAATTTTCTGCCTACATAATAATACCCAAATTTGGCATGATACAAATTTTATCCAAAAGTAGTTGACAAAGTGATAAGTGATAAGTGATGAGTGATAAGTTTGGGATAAATCACTCATCACTCATCACTCATCACTCCGAAATGTAACAACCCCCTACTTGACCTTTCGTGGTGACTTTCGTGGCCTTTCCTCTCCCTTTTTTCATGTCTTCTGCGGTTTTTTCTTGGCTGCGGGAAACAGGACATTATTCAAAATCAGCCGGTAACCGGGTGAATCCTTATGTAGGTCTAAATCCGTCGGTGCATCGCCTTCTCCCACTGTATGTCGATAATCCTCGGGGTCATGTCCACCGAGGAAAGTAAATGTTCCTTTGCCGAACTTGCCGTGTATGTACTTGGCATAATTGCTGCCTTCAATATCGCCCAAAATTGTTACAGTATCGCGGATAGTTTTCTTATTGAAAGAAGTCGTCTGTCCCAGAAAACCTCTTACTTTGCCGACATGGTCTTGAGTTAGCATAGTGGGAATTGGGTCATGCTTTGCCGCAAACTCAAATAAGACGAAATCTTCCTCGCCGGTCAAGGGATTTAGACTTGGCTCAGGGTTGTCAATGTTTGAAAACTCGTAGACATTGGGGTTGGTTTCGAGAACAAAATTTTCGAAAGCGAAAGTTCGTTTAAAATCCAGTTTTGAACGATAATTTGAGTCGATTGGAGTTCCATCCAATTCCGGCGCGACAATGTCAACTTCGCCGCCCTTTGTCGATAGGGATATATCCAGTGTATCAGGGGCAGAACACATCGCAAACAAAAAACCACCTCTGACCACGTAATCCTGAATAGCTTGAGCAACAGCGGCCTTATGTTTAGGCACAGTATCATATCCAGCTTCCTCTGCCGCCTGTTCAAACAGCCGAACCTGCTGTTGATACCATACCGCGCTTTTATAGACACCGTAAAATTTACCATATTGCCCGGTAAAATCTTCATGGTGCAGATGTAGCCAATCGTAGCCTCTCGTCTCTAATTCTCCCGCTAACACCTCTTTATCCCACAAATTCGTATAGGGAATTTCCGCATAGTTCAGCGCCAGCTTAACAGCGTCATCCCATGGGTCTCTGTAGGGTGAATTTTCCGGAGGCGCGTAAACCGCGACTTTGGGGGCTTTTTCCAGCAAAATTGCGTCCATATTGCTGTTGTCAATCTCTTGCTTGATAGTCGCCCACTCGGCATCAGATATAGGTTCAAAATATACCTCCATCGCTAACGCCCTCTGGCGCACTTCTTGTTGGTCTACGAGTAAAAAAGAACCGCATCTGTAGTTGAGCAGCCACTGCGCGCGATATTCACGCGGCGCTTGCAACGTCCAGTAAGTTAAACCATAGGCTTTTAGATGGTTCGTCTGTTGCTTATCCATCGGAATTAGCAACCATTGTGCAAAAGCTGATGAAGTGAAAATTAAGGTAAGTATTATTAAGGTCGTAATTTTGGTTAAGGTTTTCATTGTATACATCTCCATATTTTAATGCACATAGCGTGAAACGTGTTCACTTCGCCCAGTAATCCCCCTTAACAAAAGGGGGCAGGGGGGTTGTGGGGGGTAGGGGGGTTGTTACTTCGTAAACTACCTGCGTGAAACGTGAAATGTAATTTGGATGGTTTTTGACTTTATAGCCGCTGATTATCAGACCGCGCTGATTCCTTATAATTACGCATTACGTTTTACGTTTTACGTTTCAGATTTCTCCCACTGAGGCTTTACTAAAAGTTCGTTCTTCTTGTTACAGGCATAAATGTTGCCATCATAATACTGGCAGAGAGTGCAGCTAAATCGTTTATCCTCAGAGCTTTGGGGAGAAAAAAATTCACATTTTTTCGCAATATCTTCAAATTCCAGAGACTCGGTGCCAGGTTCCATCTCTTCAGATATTTCCGCCTCTTCGCTAATTTCAGGTATTTCCATCTCCTGAGAGATAGTAAGGTCGATGACAGTTTGATTAACGCCCATGCTGCGCCAGATACCATTGATAATTTCGGCAAGAATACTGCGATAACTGCCCTCGCTTTTTTCCTCTGGCGAATGCAACGTTACATCGCTTTTAATACTATATTCTGCCAACCCTTTTAATCTATTTTGGGGTTTCCTGAACTCTGCTCGCATTTGTTGTTTGAATCGTTTTTCAAACTCTTCAAAGCTAATTTTTTTTGAGCGATAAGCTCTCAAAATTTCTTGGGATGGAGTCAATTCAAGCACATTGGGTATTCCCTGTATTTTTTCATGGCAGACTGCAAATTTTCTGCCTATGCTTGCTTTCTGATTTGATATTGAGTTAATGTAAAGCATTGTTGTACCTCTCTTTTGGATAAGAATTTTATTTCTATAACCTTTCGCAAATTTTTGATATACCAATATTCATACAAAGGAATAGCTGCTGATTTGCGACGGTGGATTCGATAGAATCGCGAAATAAGGCAAATGAATATGTGCTTGCGGTTTCTCAGCAGCATGCCATTAGAAAATCGGCTGGCCTCAATGCTCACTGCGAGTGAGATGCAGACAATAAATGTAACCTCTGTCTATAATCTTCTGCTTCAAGTAGCCAGGATTATGCCAATAATCTTCGATACGGATATCAGTTGTTCGTCCTTGAGCATCCTTCAATTCGAGCCATTGTTCAATCAATTCATAACCAGCGCGCCGGTAGAACCGATGCAAATCCCAACGGACATCGCCCATCAGGAAGGCATAGATGCGTCGGTATCCCTGTTCCTGACTCCATTGTTTCACCGCCTCCAATAGCCTGCTTCCAACACCTCGGCTTCGATATTCGGGCAACACGCCAATGGAATTTAGTTCTATCGCCCCATTCTCCGTGTTATTGTTCTGTGGACGGAAACTCAGCCATTCTGTAAGCGAAGCCAGGCCCACAATCATGTTCTCCATTCTCGCCAGGAAGGTCTTGAGGATATCAGAAGGATATGCTTCTACAGTCGATGATTGAGTCCACGGAGAATCAAACCCGGCGAATCCTCTGTTTTCGATGAAGAGATACCAATTCTCGTATCGAGGTTCATAGTCAATAATCTCTATAGGTGTGTCCATTGCTTTCGCCTCCTTTGTAAAGTCGCTATGATAGAATCTTAGGCTCAATAACCCGGATTTTCACCTTTGTAATATTACTATAGTTCCACACTTTTTGACGGTGCAAGATAAAAAATCCAGATTTCACGCAGGTTTGCGGGCACGTAATGGTTGATTTGACCAATCGCTCAGTCCCGTGCTAACACTGGATTTTTCAAAAATCTGCAGAAGTATAGATATTAAGCAGTTTCAAGAAAGCAGTACCATTCGCCGTCCGACCTTCGTTCTCCGCCCCAGCAATTAAAACAACGCAGAAACGTGAGACCAGCCATTCCATGGATTCCGTTAGGAAGAGCAAGAGTGGACAGGTTAGTACAAATTGCCAAAAGCGCGTCCTGGAACTGTAATTCTGGCAATTCACAAATTACCCAAATTCGGCGCTGTCGTCCTTGCAGTGCCCCTTCGGTATCACTATCGGGCGCTGGTCGTTGAACCAAAATCTTCTCATCCGAAGAAGATAAAGCAAAAGCGCTCCGTCCGGTAAAGCCTGAGTCGATTAACAGCCTCCGACGTACTGTGCCCGCGCCATCATTTCGGCAAAAGTTGACTTCAACTACCGGGCAGTCCATATAGAAAGGAAAAAACACGGTTGCCATACAATCTGCTCCATTAACGGATTATATCAGGTATCGGTTCTTCAACTTGACAAATCAGCCCTTTGTGAGGGTTAGGTTCTTGTGCAACCAGCGCGCGTTGCACTTCATCAAAATCATCCCCGATAGCAATAATTTTTCCCATAAGGATAGCAACATATTGACCACATCGGAATCGTTGGCCATCGAATTCAAGGCGTGAGCAGATTTCCTTAGCCACGTCCTGGTCAATTGCCAATTCCGATTCGGAGACATTGATATTCGAGTTTGCAGATGAATTGCCCATTTCATTCACTCCTCACTTTCAAAATTTTACCATTTTGCCATCTTTCAGGGGACTTCTCGGGAATCCCAGATAAATCAATGCTGTACCCTCACTTTAGTCCCATAAGTCATCGCTTCATCAATGGCAAAGCATGTCTCAACGGTTTTAATGCCTTCTGACAACGGACATACCGGTTGCTTATCTTCGAGGATACTGGTGACAAAATTTTCCATTTCATACTTCCATTCAGGCGAGCCGCGTCCGTGTGCGGGAGTAGTTTCCAGAGATTCAGGAGCCCATTTAGCGGATTTATGTAGATGTCCATGTAGGATATCCTCTTCCCACCAGCAAATGATTGTACCTTCATGTCCGTAGACCGACAGCGACATAATGTACGGGCGGACGACAGCGCCGCTGGAAAATACTTTGCCCATCGCGCCGTTTTTGAAATTCAGAATGGCAATGCGCGCATGAGGAGTATAATCGCCGTAGACTTCATCGACATCTCCCGCTATCCAGCGCAACAGGTCAACCGAATGATAGCTTATGCCTAACCGCGTTCGCGCGTAGGGTGTGCGTCCCCATGTCCGTGCGCTGGGGTATTCGCCCGGGTCGGGTTTATGCGCGTAATTCGATGAAAGATAAAAAACGCCGCCAATTCTCCCTTCGCTCGTTATCCGTTTTGCCTGTGCATAAGTCGGCCATGACCGACAAATATGCCCTGTCGCCGCTTTCAAATCCGGGTGTTTCCACATTTCAATTCGCAACTGCTGGCATTCTGCTTGAGTGATGCAAGCAGGCGTTTCGCCGATAGCGTGTTTTCCAGCTTGAAGCGCGCCGATAAGCATCTCCGCATGCAAATGGTGAGGTGTACAGATATCAACGGCGTCTATTTCCTCATCTTTCAACGCTTCGTCGAACGAACGATAAATTTTGGGCACCCCCCAACTCTCAACTTTGGCTTTGGCTTCATCAGAATGCGCCACAACCGCAATAACTTCGGCTTTTTGTGGGATAGCACGATATCCATTAAAATGATTGGTGCCTGTCCAACCACAACCAACAAGACAAACTTTGACTTTTTCCATTTTAGATTCCTCCCAAACATATATTCAATTCATAGCACAGACGTTCTTATCGTGGCACAGACATTCCTGTCTGCTTTGTGAATTAGCCTTTTTTATAATCCCAATATACTCGATGGCTTGGGCTTGATGCGAATAATGAAAACAGTCACCTGGGCATCATCAACGTATTCGTAAAAGCTATAACATCCCTTTTCCAATTCTTTTTCATTTCCGTTGAGATTCGGGTCGAAAACTACATAATACCCCTCGTGAACCGATTCTTTACGCATATAGTCTGAAATTTGCAACAATCCGGTTTGATAATTTTTTTCACCTGTCCACAATTTCGTTTCGATGATATATTTTTTATCACGAGCCAGCGCGATGATGTCCATCCTACCAATGCCCGTTGGTACTTCAACATAAGTTGTACCGCCGATATTTGTAATCGCAAGGTCAATAAAACTCGCCAACAAAAACTGCCCGACAATTTCTTGAGGATTTTGGGTTATCCTGAAGAGATTTAAACCGATTCGGTCCATAAATATTTTGAAATTTTCGATTAAGACATCCATGCGAACAACGTTACCAGAATAGAAATTTTCCAATTCTAATGTCTCAGGTCCAATGCTTTGCCATAATTGGTCTATCTCATTACGAGTCGGGCGAAAAGCGGATAATATTTTGCTCTGATAAATCGGGTTATTGACTACACATACGCCACCTTCCTCCTGGATTAACCCGTAGTTCCACAAATCTGTCACTAACGGATTATCCTCATCATAAGTAAGTTGCCAACCTGCAATTATTTTCAAGATTGCTTCCCTATTTTCTTGGGCATGAATCAACATTGTTTTGAAGTTATTATTGGTTTCGCAGAGAATCTTGCGCAAAGCTTCTTTAGCATGTTGAAGAGTCATCGTTTCGCGCTTATCAATATTTATCTCTTCCGTAAGGATAATGCCAAATCGGTTGACCAGAAACGGCTGCCCTCTGGTTTGTTCATAGATGAAGAAAACAGCTTCATCAGAAAACAACTGCCCGGTTTCCAGAGTATATTGTCCGTATAGCTGAAGGACTTCTACCATACTGAAATTTGCCAAATACAAATGTTGAGCGATATTAAATGGAGAAATTGTGCCGACGGTCAATCTGGTCAAATCTCTAATGCCTATCAACACAAAATTGAGATTTCTAAGGTTTTTATTCCGCTTTTTCGACAGGTAAAATGAGCGCAGTATATGCAGGAAATCCTTCATTGCCTCATCGGGACAACCTTCAAATTCGTCGATGACAATGGACAGACGATATTCCGGAATTATTTGCGTAATCGTTCGGACATATTTCTCAAACCCTAAAACGTCTTGTACAGAAAAAGAAGCAAGATGTTTTACTAACTCATCAGCTTTCTGAAGGTTAATTTCATAACATCTTTTGAACAGTTGCTCTGTTAATTTCTCTGAGAAGTTCTCATAGAATGCTTCAGGTGTCTGGGATTTATATATTTCAAAATCTACTAATATTCCAATAAAATCGGGATTTTCCCTCTCTAACTCAAACAACATATTTTCCAGTAGCGTTGTCTTCCCCATTTGTCGCGGCGCATAAACGACAAAATACGCGCCTTCATCAATCATCTCTTTGACTTTTTCCATTATCTCATCCCGACGAATGTAGTAGTGTTCATCGGGATAACAAGGGCCTGTGCAATTAAATTTGCGCATTGTGACACTTCCTTAGAGTGATGAGTGATGAGTGATAAGTGAAATTACTCCTCACTCATCATTCGTAACCACATGACAAGCTACAAGATGACCAGCGCTGACATCGACAAGTTTCTGATTTGTAGACTTGCATTCGTTTTGTACTTTGTGGCAACGAGTATGAAAAGGACATCCCGAAGGCGGGTTGGCGGGACTGGGAATATCGCCCTTGAGGATGATTCGCTGACGTTTGATTTTCGGATTGGGTATCGGCACAGCCGAAAGCAAAGCCTGCGTATACGGATGAAGTGGGTTCTCATATAATTCTTGCTTCGGCGCAAACTCTATAATCCGTCCTAAGTACATGACCGCGACTCGATGACAGATATGTTTAACAACGTTAAGGTCATGCGCAATGAAAACAAAACTGAGCTGAAATTGCGCTTGTAAATCTTCTAACAGGTTAATGACCTGCGCTTGAATAGAAACATCTAAAGCCGATACCGGCTCGTCGGCGATAATCAATTCTGGTTGCACAGCCAATGCGCGCGCAATCCCGATACGCTGCCGTTGCCCACCGCTAAATTCATGAGGATACCGCCTGGCATGCTGGGGATTTAATCCTACGGTTTCCAGAAGTTGATTTACCTTATCTTGCAATTCAGACCTCTTCGCCAATTTATGAATCTTCAATGGCTCGCTTATGATGCCAAAAACGCTCATTCGAGGATTCAACGAACTGAATGGGTCTTGAAAAATAATCTGCATCTGCCGCCGTAATTGGCGCAACCCTGATTTGCTTAGGCCAAAGATATTATAAACTCGTCCTTCCGAAGTATGAAAATATGATTCGCCTGAAGTCGGTTCTGTCAGCCGCAATAAAACTCGTCCCATTGTCGTCTTTCCGCAACCGCTCTCGCCAACCAAACCCAACGTTTCAGCTCGATTTACGGTAAAACTTACCCCATCAACCGCCTTGAGAAGGCCTTCAGATTTACTAAAAAATCCTTGCTTTATGGGAAAATATTTTTTTATATTTTTAGCTTCTAACAATATAGAATTTTCTTGATTTTTGGATTTCATAATTTTATGATGCGTGATACGTGATACGTAATACGTGAAAATCGGGCATTGGCTTTCTAATTTTTACACATCCTGGATATTTCTATTATGACAGTATCGGCAAATGCCCCAGAGCTATGACATCTTCTCGCTTATCACCCTCTGTGAATATGGCGGCTTTGGCGATAAGTATGCCGCCAGCTTTGGCGACTAATTGTTCCATAGCTGTTAAGGTGCTGCCTGTACTGATGACATCATCGACAATAGCGACTTTTTTTCCTTTTATCTTCGGTATATCTCTGCTATCCAACCATAATTGTTGAGGTTTTCCAGTTGTTATAGATTTCACATCCACCGATATCGGATTTAGCATGTATGGTTTCTTATCCTTACGCGCTACTACATAAGGGATGCCAGTTTGGGCGGAAATCTCGTAAGCAAGCGGAATGCCTTTTCCCTCTGGATGGGCAATCACTTCAACATTCTCAGGCAATCGAGATGCCAACTCAGGCGCGGTGGCTTTGACGATTTCCGTATCGCCCAATAAATTAAATAAAGCGACTTTTACGCCCGGAGCAACCTCGACAAGCGGAAATTGCCGCTTAACTCCACACAATTCGATTGGGTAAAATTCTTCTTGTGCCATAAGATTTTTCTCCTACGTTCATTAAGTTAGCCAAAGGTGTCTTTTATTCATCACTCATCATTAGTATTATATCATAAAAGTCATCTATTGCCAACCAAACTTTTCTTCCAAACTTTTCTTTAAGAAAGAAAAGTTTGATCAAAAGAAATAATAGGAATTAGAAAAAGTTCCATCAAAAAGAAATAAGAAGAATCTTTTTCTTTTGAAAAATCAATCGGCGTCTATTCCCTCTTAGATTCCATTTGTCCAGAGGAGAGTGTCGCCGGTAATGCAATAGAGCCTTTCAACAAATCCCCAAACAGGTCAGCTCGTCTGTCATTGAATAGGTCATTGCGCGGGGTCACACGTTTATTTTGAGCGATATTAGGCTCAATTGTTATTACGCGTATGGCTTCGCCGATTTCGCCTGCCTGTGTTAACACCGTGCCCTCTGGATTGACAATCTGACTTTTACCCGTAAACCTCAAGCTATTAGTGATGCTTCTTTCTTCGATGCCTGTACGGTTGCAAGTGATAGCAAACACTCGGTTTTCCAGGCAGCGTGTAACCATAGCGTTCTGACAGTATGGCAATAAAAGGTTTGCAGGGTGACAGATAATCTGCGCGCCTTTCAGGCTAAGAATCCGGGTCACTTCAGGGAAAAACCAGTCAAAACATATCATCAGGCCGATTTGGGCTAAACCGATATCATACACCTCAAACGGAGTGTTTCCTGGCGTGAACCACCTTTTCTCCTCATTGAACAGATGTGCCTTTCTGTAGACGTTGACCTCACCTGAAGGAGAAACTAAAACCGCGGAGTTGTAAAATTTACCATCGGCTTCCTCTGCAATGCCTGCTACCAAATAAACATTTCTTTCCTCTGCTAATTTTTTCAGAGCTCTTGTCGTCGCGCCGGAAGGAATCCCTTCCGCCAATTCCTCCAACTCGCTTTCGGATGAAAACAAATATCCTGTATTAAACAATTCAGGCAAAACCAATAAATCCGCGTTAACACGAGCGATTAAGTGCGTGACACGCCTGATATTTGCCGTTTTATCGCCAAAGGTAGGGTTAAATTGTAAAAATCCAACTTGCATTATGTTGTCTCCAATCTATTTTCGTATACCGATAGTTAACATGATTATACCTTAATTTCAGCTTTTTGGCAAGGATGAGTAATTTCACTCAGAATTTCTATAAAATTATAAAAACCCTTGACATGATGGCGATTGATATTGTATAACAAGTATCAATTGATTTAAATTGGCAATGGAATATGCCAAAACTCAAAAAGGAAAGGAATATTCAACAATGAAAGTTTTGCTGTCTAATTTGCTTATATTCATTTTCATTTTTGCATTCTCTTATCCTGCGAGCGCATTGGATAAATCCATCCTCCTGTATTTTAGTTTTGATGCAGGAAGCGGTAGGACGGTTATAGACGAGAGTGGAAATGGAAACGATGGAACTTTAAAGGGCAATGTAAAATGGGTAAAGGATGGTAACCAAACTTTTCTTTTAGAAAGAAAAGTTTGATCAAAAGAAATAATTGGAATAAAGTAAAATGCTTAGTGCCGTCAGTTTTGATAGGTCGGCAGGCGCCTATATCGAAGTACCGGACAACAAAGTTCTTGATTCGTTGACTGAAAGCATCACGGTGGAAGCCTGGGTGAAAACTAATATAACCGCAGGAAATTTTGGCGATGACCAAATCGTAGGAAAATATGCCAACCCGAAACCATCGGAGACGATGATTATGTTCATTTCCGGAGCGGATTATGCGGCTAACCAGGGTGGGGCCAGGCCTAACGGATTTGGATTTGAAACCTCTCCGACCAGTGGATGGGACGGCAGTGCATATTGCGTCGGAAGTAAAACATTACCCCAAGCGGGGGAGTGGTATCATGTCGCAGGTACTTTTGACCATAAAACCGGCATTTTAAAAATATACGTCAATGGCAAGCAGGATGGTGAACGGAACATTAAAGCAGACAAAATCGGTACCAATGACCAACCTCTCGCTATCGGAGGGAATCCAGGCAATAGTAACCGTTGGTTTAATGGTGTCATTGATGAAGTTGTCATCTACAATAGAGCTTTGACAGAAGCAGAGATTGAACGCGATATGATGTTCAGCGTCAAAGCAGATGTTGAGATTGAGGACAAGGTGACTGCAACTTGGGGAAGCATTAAGCGTGAGTGGATTGAAGATTGAAGAATGAAGAATGAAGATTGAAAGAAAAGACTTACAATATTCAATCTTCAATAGTCAATCTTCAATTGAAAGCGGCAGCCTTCTCGCCAGTTTTCTGTAAATAGTCAAGGACATTAATACATGAATGTAGAGGAAGCGTCAAATGATAATTATCTTGATGAACATTCTCACAATTTCTTCGCTTTTGTGTTGAATATGATTTCAACGCGTATCGGTTGGATTTTTAAAACAGAAAGTGTTATCATGCCTGGTTTTCTGGATACGCTTACAGGTTCCAGCGCTATACGTGGTTTCTTACCGTTAATATCTCGTATTGGACAAAGCCTGCCGCAATTTGTGATTGCACATCGAGTGACCAATTTGCGTAGAAAAAAGTGGGCATTTTTTTATTCTGCAATCTTGCTGTGTGTGCCGTGGGGGTTGCTTAGTCTTGTACTTTGGCTGATTCCTGGAATTCATCCATATCTCATGGTCGGCGTATTTCTTGCCATGTACACATTTCATTGTGTAGTTTATGGCGCCAATATATTATTGAACGGCACGTTGCAGGGCAAACTTATCGAAGTTCGTCGGCGTGGCAGGTTTCTGGCGATATCAACTTCATTAGGATGTCTCCTGGCTATCATCGCCGCATATCTTTTCTTACCTAAGTGGCTGATGAATGGTGGGAAAAGTTATGCGTTATTGTTTGGGGCGACCTGTTTGTTTTTTGCTGTTGCAGCGTTTGCTATTTTATTATTCCGAGAAGCTGAAGATTCACCTGATAACGAGTTGAATAAATTCCGTCAATTCGCTGCTTCTTCTGTCGCGCTTATCAGTAGTCATGCCAATTTTCGACGGCTTATCCTTGTTGTCAGTTTATATTACGTGACGATGCTTCTTTTCCCGCATTACACTGTGTTTGGCACGCGGGCTATGGGCATTAAACAATCGGGTTTTGTGCAGTGGCTTATCGCACAGAATTTCATAAATGCGGTAGGGTCAGTGTTAATGGGACTTTTGGCTGATAAATATGGAAATCGTATCATGCTCATACTGCTAATTTTTATCGGAGGATGCGTGCCGCTTATCGCTATCGGCCTCAGTAAATTGCCTGGAAATCTGGGACCTCAATTGTATTGGCTTGTCTTTGCTTTTATTGGCTTCACCCCAGTGTCAGGCGGAATCATCACCAATTATACTCTTGAAATCGCGCCTGCCGAACGACAGCCGCAATATTTGGGGACGCTAAACGTCATCCAACTGCTGCCGCTATTAACATCTCCGCTCATCGGCTGGATGATTGACCGCTTTTCGTTTCAGACCGTTTTTATCGTCTGTTCAATGGTAATATTCGTCGGGGCGTTGATGACATTTCGCCTGGAAGAACCGCGAGACTTTGTCAGAAATAGAACGTCGAGGCTAACCTCATGCAAATAGCGGCTTGATTGGAAGAATGGATGAAATTTTAAGGCCAAATTAGCCAAACAGAAAGGAGATAAAATGCATCCAGATACATTAACAAGAAACGAGGTAATCGCGGCGGTAAGGCGTCAAGGCGTTCGACGCCCACCGCTGATGATACGAATGTGGATAGGAGGTGATTGCCATGAAGCTTATGGAGATAAACTGAAAAACCTATTGGCTGCTGTGCCAGAGGACGTAATCACTGTGGGTTTCAGAGGCCCTGGCGGTTGGGATTATCCACCAGATAATCCTGACTATCGCTGGGCTATCAAAGAAAAGCCTGAAGACGAGGATTCTAAAGCCATCGATTCACGGCGGTTCCTTCCTGATTGGAATGACCTTGACGAATTCATTGAGAAGCTGCCAAACCCAGATAGAGCGGAATATTTTGAGGGCGCGGCGCGCACACGGCGAGAGAATCCTGATAGATTTGTCGTAGGAATGGGATTTTTCTGTTTTTACGAGCGGCTCTGGACTATTCGCGGTATGGAGAATATATTAATGGACTTTCTACTTGAACCGGAACGTACAATGCGCCTTACTCAAGCTGTTCGCGACTATCATCTGAAGGTTATCCGTCGATACGGCGAAGCTGGTGTTGACGCATTTTACACCAGCGATGACATGGGCACGCAGGAAGCGCTGTTTTTCAGTCCAGAAGTTTTCCGCAAATTTATCAAGCCCTGCTATGCTGACCTGATAGCCGAAGCCCACGCGCATAATATGCAGTTCTGGTTGCATACATGTGGGAACGTTACCAGTATCATGGAAGATTTCATTGAAATTGGGCTTGATGTCATTCATCCTATTCAACCGTTTGCCATGGACCCTAAAGCGACAGCGCAAGCCTTCGGAGGGCGCATCGCCTTCATGCCGGGTATTGACGTGCAACATCTGCTACCACATTGCACGCCGCAGGAAGTTGAAGAAGGCACGCGTGAATTCGTCGATACCTTCTGGCGTCCCGACGGTGGGTTCATTGTGTCGATGTCCAATGCAATTCATTTAGATACTTCGTATGAAAACCTTGAAGCCTTCATGCGCACGACGTATGAATATGGACTGAAGTTAGGGCAAAGGGGTAAAAGTGTAATACGTAAAACGTAAAGCGTAATTTTTCCGTCTTACGTTTTATTATTTTCCTCAGTGTTTCTTTTGATTAAACTTTTCTTTTTAAACTGTTTTCCTCTTCATTGTAGGCATTGTAGGCATTTTAATAAATTATGGAGGATTAACATGAAACTTGAAATGATTGCAGACTATAATTGTGTTACGGGCGAAGGACCCCTATGGCATCCAGGCGAGCAACGGCTTTACTGGGTTGACATCCCTACCGGTCGGATGTTCCACTATGACCCTGCGTCTGGAAACCACGAACAATTTTATGAAGGCGAAGTTGTAGGTGGTTTCACCATTCAGGAGGATGGCGCATTGCTGCTTTTCATGGCAAAAGGCGCGGTTGCTGTCTGGCGCGACGGAAAATTGAGTTACGTCATTGAGGAAATTCCTGACGAACGAGAAAGCCGCTTCAACGATGTGATTGCGGACCCGGCAGGACGTGTTTTTTGCGGCACAATGCCAACCAGGGACCGCCTTGGCCAGCTTTACCGACTCGACACTGATGGCAAGCTGACCGGGCTGTTGGACGGAATCGGCTGTTCAAACGGTATGGGCTTCACACCCGACCGCAAACAGATGTATTACACCGATTCTCCTAAACGGGAAATTTATCTGTTCGACTATGACGTAGACACCGGAGCAATCGCAAACCAACGGGTGTTCATCCAAACCCCGGGAGGCGAGGGTGTCCCGGACGGAATGACAGTGGACGCAGAAGGATATGTCTGGTCTGCACGCTGGGACGGTAGTTGCTTAGTCCGCTATGCTCCTGATGGCACTTATGACCGACGTATCCATTTTCCGGCGAAGAAGGTCTCCAGCATAACCTTCGGCGGCGAAGACTATACCGACATCTACGTTACCACTGCTGGCGGTGCCAACAAGGAGGTGGAGGGTCCAGGCGCTGGCGCTTTGTTCCGGTTTAACCTTGGCATCCGGGGCGTGCCGGAGTTTCCATCAAAGGTCGGTTCTTGAGTGGGGAGAAGTCACTGAATTAAGAGCTAACCACGCTCTTCCATGTAGCCGAGTAGCCGAACTCCCCAGGGTTCGGGGGGCTTGAATCCCGAATTCTGGCGAATTCGGCTACGAGCCCGTTAAAGTTAAAGATTATACCGATTGTTGGACGAGCTCAATTTTCACAATCTATGAGGCATCCACCATGATTAAAGAACGAATCGAACCGATGAGTCCAGAAATCCTCATCGTGGATGATATTCCAGAAAATCTAAATCTGTTGTGCCAAACCCTTGAAGCTAAAGACTATAACATTATTGCTGCCACCAGTGGCGAAAGTGCGCTTCAGATTGCTGTTCGAACTCAGCCGGATTTAATCCTTTTAGACATCATGATGCCGGGGATGGATGGCTTTGAGGTCTGCCGTCGGCTCAAAGCGAATGAGCGTCTGTCAGATATCCCGGTGATATTCATTACTGCAAAGGACGAGACGGAAAGTGTTATTGAGGGTTTTCAGGTGGGTGGCGTGGATTATATTACCAAGCCGTTTCAGGAAAAAGAGGTGTTGATTCGCGTTCAGACTCACCTAAAGAATCATCTGCTCACACAGGAACTGATACAGAAAAATAGCGAATTAGAACAGGAAATCGCCATGCGCAAGCAGGCGGAGACGGAACGTGATATAGCCGAAGCGGCTCGACAAGCGGCTGATGAAAAGTTCTCTTTTATCTCGCAACGCGAGGCCGAGCGCTGGGGAATTGCGGGCTTTGTCGGAAAAAGCCAAACGATTGGCAACATCCTGGAGGATGTTCGACGCCTTCAGACAACAGGAAAAACAACTGTTCTTATTACTGGTGAACGTGGCACCGGCAAAAAACTCATTGCCCGTGCCATCCATTTTGGCGGTCCCAGGGAAAAGGGGCCTTTCATTCCCGTCAACTGTTCATATCCCAGAAGACTTAGCAGAATCCTTATTTTTCGGACACATCCGAGGGGCATTTACCGGTGCAACGACTGATAGAAAAGGTTACTTTGAACTTGCCGATGGTGGGACCTTGTTCCTCGACGAAATCGGGGAGATGCCCCTACAATTACGGGTCAAACTTTTGCGCGTCATAGAAGATGGGTGCTTTGTCCCACTCGGCGGAAGAAGTGAGAAACGCGTTGATGTCCGTATCCTCTTATGCTTTTCCCGGTAACGTCCGAGAACTCAAGAACATCATTGAGCGGGCGCTGATTGAGAGTGGAGGCGTAGAAATCCGTAAGTAAATAATTCACTGATAATCTGATTATCCAGGTTAAACGGAACTACCTCTTCCTTGAGACTGATGCGCATCAACAGGCTTTCACCTCTCGCATCCCGCCGGATATTGGTCGTCAGATGCGAGAGGTGTACGTTCCGCTCATTGAGAATCTGCTTGTGGGCAATCTCAAAATGATTACGATTGATGGTTTCGGAAAGCGGAATCTTCCTCTCCTCTGTCAGAATTGACGCCATACGATTGACAAGGCAAGGCTGCCCCGCCGTCTGCTTGTGGATGCTCTCAATCACTTCAGGCGCAAAGGCTTGCCCTACTTCATCGGTATACTGCCCTAAAAGGTCTCGTACTTGTTCCAAGGTAAAGTTGGGAAGCGCAAATTCGTCCTGGATGTTAAATGGAGAGATGCTCCTGTCATAATTCAGTTGTGTGATGCTCTTGACACCGACAATTCCAACGCTGTATGGACATCGGTTAGGGTCTACCTCTCCAGAGACCCATACGTATCAACTTAAGGAATAGTTGGCCACAAAAGGGGAAAGGCAAATTCGGCTGGCGGCTGGCGAAAGAAAACCCGCGGCTGAAGCCCCCCTCCTGTCCCCCAGTGGGGGGAAGCCACAGTCGGGCTAAGAGAACAAAGCCTTGCAGGCTAGAATTCAGCTTAATCCTTCGTGCTCCTTCGCAGGCTCAGAGCTTGTCCTTGAGCAAAGCGAAGGAACAGGAGGTCGGTATGTTGTTTTCTGCTCCTTGGTTTGGTGTTATCTCCTCTCTTTTTTAGTCCGTCGGACTTTGCTCTTTCAGCACGACGGCTTCAGCCTCGTGCTTGTGAAACACCCTTTTCCCAATTTGCATCTCTTAACTTGATACGCATGGGGTATACGAAACCAGACGCCTTCGGAAAGGCCACGAAAGTCACTTACGGTCAGTTTGCGTTACTTTATTCAATTTCACGAGGCTCCAATAACAGATGAATCCCATCAAGAATCTCACGCACGCGTTTGGGTGAAAGCATGCCAACCTTCTCAACTAAATCTGACTTATCTACAGTGAAAATCTGGGAAACATTGACAACACTCTGTTTCGAGAGATTGGCTTCGCCGGGGGATAGTAAAACGTTTCCTGGCGCACTGGCTCGCTTGAGGTTTGAGGTGAGCGCACACACAACTACCGTGTTGATACGACTTCTATTAAAAAGATTGTTTTGCACGACAACATGTGGGTGCCGATACCCTGGCGCAGAACCAGAAGGTACGCCAAGGTCAATCCAGAACACGTCTCCCTGGTTGATTATCATTGTTCCTCCTCCAGAAGCTGACGCTGTTTTACTTTCATCGCCTGTTGTTGTTCCTTTTCCAAAGCATCAGGCATATCGTCATAAACAGTGTTGATTTTTTCCAATAGTTTTTGATTCTTTTGCCTGTGAATAAATTCAGCTATTGCTATTGCAAACAATTTACTCCGAGAGGTGTTCATTTCAGTTGCGAGTTCATCAGCCTCCTTGAAGAGAGATTCCTCAATTGAAATTGCGGTTTTCACAGAAGCCATAATGTTATACCTCCTTTTATATGTACTATCTTTAGTAACCTTCAGTTTCCCTATCGTTCTGAACGGAGATTTGATGGGGGATTTCGACTCATTGACGTAACGGCGAGAAAAGCAGTTTTTCGCTTTCGCCGAAACGGGGTAAGACATAATGAGCAAC
>Ga0194113_10000203_pt1 | contig 72737 bp, 58 predicted proteins | sample TA2MahC200mmetaG_FD_146193 | JGI IMG/M metagenome (GOLD analysis project Ga0194113, IMG submission 146193) | Freshwater microbial communities from Lake Tanganyika, Tanzania - TA2015017 Mahale Deep Cast 200m | ecosystem: Environmental > Aquatic > Freshwater > Lake | place: Tanzania: Lake...
GACGGCATCACGCATGTGATCAATTACGAATTGCCGAACGAGCCGGAAACCTACATCCACCGGATCGGCCGCACGGCCCGTGCGGGCGCCGACGGCGACGCGCTTTCGTTCTGCTGCGCCGAAGAGCGCGACTACCTGCGTGACATCGAGCGCCTCCTCCGCCGTCCGATTCCGGTCGATTCCCGGCACGGCTATCACTGCGAAGCCGCGAAACACGCGACCGGCGACGCGGCGCGTCCGCCGCCCAAGCAACAGCACGGCGGCAGAGGCCGTCCACCCCGGAACACGGGCGCGCGTTCCCCGAGGCCTCAGGGCCGGCCCAACCACGGCCCCTCCAGAGGCCGGTCGTAGCGTGTCCGTCAGTCCACGCGCCCCATCTTGCTTGCGGCGCGTGACCGCGCTGCCGTTCGGTCTTATTTGCTGTTCTCGGTTTCGCGTCGCGCCGTCAGCGCGCGGTACAGGTCTCCGGCGTTCTTCGCCGCAAGCACCGCCGCACGCCCGCGTTCGTCCAGAACCGCGCGCACGCCCGCCATGAACTCCAGATAGGGCGCCGTCGCGCCTTCGGGACAGAGCACCAATGTGAAAATGCGCGACGGCTTGCCGTCGGCAGACTGGAAATCAATGCCATCCGGCTTCACACCCACTGCACACACAAGCCCCTGAACAGCCAGGGTCCGCGCGTGGGGGCATGCGAGCCCGTCCTTGAGGCCGGTCGACATCGCCAGTTCGCGCTTGATCACCGCATCCAGCGCCGTCTGGCGGTCGGTCAAATGACCGGCGGCCACCAAGAGGTCGAGAAGCTCGATGATCACAGCCTCCTTGGTCGCCCCCTTCAAGGTCGTGGTCACCGTCTCCGGCTTCAGATATCTGACCATCTTGTCCGCGGCGCCCTGAATGTCCTGCGGCCCTTTCAGGCTCTCCTGTTTCAGAATGCCGGCCGCGTCGAGCGGATGCCGCAACGCCTTGAGCGTCTCTTCGATCTCGGCCATCACTTCGTGCATGGCGGTCTTCACGAACTCAACCTCGTGCTGGTCAGCCTCAAATTCGATGCGGTCCTTCTGGAAGGTGATCCCGATCACCATCGCATCCTTGCGCACCTGGTAGATGCCGTTGCCGTGGTCCAGCGTGTGCACAAAAAACCCTTCGCGCCGGATGGCGTCGAGCAGATGGGACAACATGAGCTGCGCCACCTGCGGGGTTGGAAAGGCGTAGATCATCAGCGGCAGTCGCGCGACCTCTTTGGAGTTGTCCCGCAACCCCGACTGCGACGAGCGGAACGCGCGCACCAGGAACGGAGGGGGGATCACGGTCGTCAGCAACGTCATGAACACCGCCACGCCGAACACCTCCGTCGTCAGGAAGCCGCTGGCCAAGCCGATCCCCGCCACAATCAGCGCCACCTCGCCGCGAGGGACCATGCCCAACCCGATGCGCAGCGCGCCCCGCAGGTTGAAGCCGCAGAACAGCGTCGGCAGGCCGCAGCCGACCAACTTGGCCAGTACCGCTACGGCCGTGTAGATCACGCCGAAAAGCAAAATCTTCGGATTCATGAACTGGGTGACGTCCACCATCATCCCCATGACCGTGAAAAACAGCGGCACCAGGAAGGCAAAAATTGGATGCATCGCCTCCCGCACCACGTGGCTGATATCGGTCCGCGAAAGCGAAAGCCCCATCACATAGGCGCCAATGATCATCGCCAGATGCGCCTCTTCGAACAGCCCGGCCACGATCATCGCCAGCCCCAGCGACATGATCGCCATCTCATTATGGCCCCCCAGAGCCTTGAGCCCGGTGCCGATGTGCCGTGCGGCGAGCACGCCAAAGACCGTCGCCCCCAGCCAGATGCCGATCGATTTCACGGCAATCATCCCGATCTGACCCCAGTTGATCCCTTCGGCGACGCCCGTCGCACCCGCCGAACCGATGACGCCCATGCCGATCGCCAGCATCACGATGCCCAACACATCGTCCAGCACCGCGCCCGCCAAAATTGTGGAGCCCTCCGGCGTATCGAGCTTCTTGCGCTCCGAAAGGATCCGCGCCGTAATGCTGACCGATGTCGCCGTCGACATCACGCCCAGGAAAATACACCCCGGGTCAAAAAACCCATAAACGCCGGGCTTGAGCATGGGCAACAGCCACATCCCCGTCAGTGCCCCCGTCGCGAATGAAAAGACCACGCCGCCCACGCCGACCAGCGTCCCGGCGACCGCGAAGCGCGCAAAGAGTTTGAGATCGGTCTCCAAACCGACCAGAAAAAGCAAGACCACCGAGGCGACTGAGCAGAACCCGTATAACTCCGGCGAGACGGACGTTCCCTCAACCTGGATCAGGTTATGGACAAAGAACAGACCATTCTCGAAACCAGGCAGCCACGGGATCGCCAGCCCGCCCAATAACGACGGGCCGATCAGGATGCCAATGCACAGCTCGCCCAGCACGCCGGGCATGCGGCACTTCTCAAACGCCATGTTGCCCACGCGAGCCGCGAAGAGAATCACGCCGATCTGGATCACCAGATGCATCATCCGCTCGGTCAGCCCCAGCCCCTGCGTCCCTCCGCCCTCCGAGGCAAAAGCCAAAACAGGAAGACAGGCAAGCAGCGCACACAGGACACCCGAAAAAGAGCGGGAAGGATGACGGTTCATGGCGTTAACCCCAAGATTTGAAAGCGCACAGTGAAGCACGTCGGTTGAGAATAATCAAGTGATAAGAAAATGAACCCGTGACGCAGGCGGTGCGTTTAAGGTTGTGTCACGGACGAAGAGGAAAGATCCATGTCGTAAGCAGGAGCGTTATGAAGTCACTGATCGTGGGGCTGATTGTGGCCGCGTGTCTGGGTGTTGCGATTCTGGTCTGGCGTTCGAAAGGCCGCGCCGAAACCGTGCCGCACGCGGTGGCTGCGGTGGCCGTGGAGGCGTCCGCGCCAGCGGTCGATGGTGAGCCGTGGCGGGCTCAGGCCCGCGAGGCAGCGGCGCGGGGGACCGCTTGGCTGATCGCCCATCAGGGCGAGACCGGTGCGTGGTCAGATCCCCGGTTTCCGGCGCTGAGCGGGCTGGCGCTATGGGCGCTGACCGGCTCGCGCGACGCGGCCGCCGCCGGGGCGATCGACCGGGCGGTGGCGTATCTCCTCACCTGCGTGCAGACGAACGGCGGCATTTATGCCGAGGTTCCGGGGCGCAAGGGAGGGGGACTCAGCAATTACAACACGGCCATCTGCCTGACGGCGCTCCACGCAACCGGCCGACGGGATCTGACGCGGGTGCTCCAGAACGCGCGCACCTTTCTTGCCGCTTCCCAGTATGCGGGGGCGGACGAGTTCCACTTCGGCGGATTTGGCTACGACCACCAGAACCAGCGCGAATACACCGACCTGATGAACACCCATTACGCCGTCGAGGCGATGGGCCGCACGCAGGATGTCGAAGACCTGCGGCCGGCCGGGGAGGCCCGCGCCGATGTCAACTGGGAGCATGTGTTGCGCTACGTGGGCCAGCTCCAGGCAAAAAACGAAGATGGCGCGGACCACGCGGGCGGCTTTATCTACAACCCGATCGACCCCAAGGCTGGCGTTGAGACGAACGCCTCCGGCCGGGTGGTTCTTCGCGCCTATGGCAGCATCACCTACGCGGGTCTGATGGCGATGCTCTATGCCGAGGTGCCGCGCGATGATCCCCGCGTGATCTCGGCGGTGGATTACGCGGCCCGGCACTGGACGCTCGACGAGAACCCGGGCATGGGTTCCCAGGGACTCTACTTCTACTACAACGTGATCGCACGGGCGCTGACCGCCGGGCGGATGGACGCCGTCGTCCGGAAGGATGGCGCAGGCGACCCGATCCGCTGGCGTGAGGATCTCGCTCGCAAGCTGGCCGCGCTGCAAAACCCCGATGGTTCGTGGACCAACGCCAACAACCGGTTCTGGGAGAACGACCCGGTTCTGGCCACCGCCTATTCCCTGCTCGCGCTCCAGCTCGCCGCAAGCGGACAATAGAGGCAGAATTCGGTTTTTTTTGGGGGGCTCTTGCAAAACCCTGGACAGGCTGGCAGTGGTGCAGGCGTCTCGCCTGCAATTCCAAGACTGTTCCACATTTTGCAGGCGGGACGCCTGCACCACAAGGGGTTGTGCAAGCGCCTCTAGCGGTAGATCTCGCCTTTGCGGAAGGCGGCCCAGGCGGTCTCGAACCAGGTGTCGGTTTCGGGAATGGGGCGGCGCGGCACCCAGCGGTGGGTGAAGAATCCGTCGCTCGATGGAAGTGTTTCCAGGACCTGTTCGCGGAAGGCCGGGTTTTCAGGAACGAACGCCCACTCGGCGGGCAGGCTGGGATGGATGCGCGTGCCCGTTGGTTCCTGGACCAGCGCCGAACCGCGGCTCCCGACGCCGCTGGCCAGTTGGAAGGCAATGGCGTCCAAGTAGGCGAGCTGGGCGATGGCGAGCGAGCGGGTGCGAAGCGCCTCGGCGCGGGTGGCGCCGCCGGTGTGGCTGCATCCCGCAGTTTGAATGCGGGACACTTGGGCGCGGGCCTCGTCGCGCGCGGTGCGAACGGCGTCTGCCGATCGAATGTGCGCTCCCGCGCGGCTCATCCGGGCCTGAAGTTCGCGACGTTCGTCGAGCCACGAGGCGGATGCGCCCGAGGCGCCGTTCAACCACGCCTCCAGCGCCGCCATCTGGGCGGTCGCAGCCGCCTGCGCGGCCGTGATATCGAGCGTCGGCTCGCGGCGCGTGGCGGCGATCTGTTCAGCCGCGCGGAGCGCGCCGACCTGTCCGGAGTTGAGCGCCGAGCCGCCGGGGCGGCACACGCCATGCGAGCCGTTCACCTCGCCCACGGGGAAGAGCCCCCGAACGTTGAGCGACTCCCACCAGGCGTCGGCGGCAAGCCCCCCGTTGTTGTGCTGGGCGCAGACGGCGACCTCGAGCGGCTCGGAGGCCAGATCAATGCCATGGTCGAGGTAGAGCTGAATCGCGCCGGGGTTCATCGTGCGCAGCCGGTCCAGCGGTGTGCCGGAGGTGGCGCGGGACTTCTCCAGATAGGAGCGGGCCTCGGCGGAGAGGCGGGCCAGGTCGAATCCGGAGGGGTTGCCGCGGAAGTCAAGAAAGACCCGGCGCCCGCGGCCGACCGTTTCGATATAGACCAGAATGTCGATGAGCGAGGAGCCGCCCGCCACTTTCTGGGTGTCGAACGGCCACTGGTACCCCTTGAGAAAGACGCGGGAATACGCATCGGCGGGGTCGTCAAACCACGGCAGCAGAAATTCGCGCGGGTCTGAGACGCCGTCCGCCGCTGTGCTCACGAACTTCGGCGCCACCTGCATGTAGGTGCCCGAGACGTTCCAGCGGAATTGGATCGAGGCGAGGCCGTACTGCGACTCGGGCAGCGACTGGGCGCGGACGCCGGCCTCGATGGCGAGACCGATGCCGCCGGTGTGGCAGGTGGGATAGACGCTGGTCTGATAGAGGCCGCCGGGACCGCCGACGGCGAACACGGTGTTTTCGGCCAGAATCGCCTCGGCCCGGCCCGCGTCGTCCAGCATGACCGCCCCCGCCGCACGGAGCGGGCGGGCGGGATCGGAGCAGGGGATCGTCAGCAGGGACACAACGTTCCGATGCTCAAGGACGGGTATTCCCATCCGGGCGACTTCGGCGATCAGCGCGCGGCACATGTCGCGCGAGGTGTAGGGGCCAACCGATGTGGCGCGCTGCCGGGGGTCGTGGTCCGTCTTGTACCCGACGAACTGGCCAAAGCGGTCACGGGGGAAGGGGACGCCGAGATTCACCAGATTGATGAAGGCGCGGGCGGAATTGGCCGCCTCGGCGAGGGCGAGGTCGCCGTGCATCGAGCCGCCGGCAAAGAACGTGTCGGCCAACTCGCGCGGCGAATCCGAGGCGCTGGCGCACAGAGCCAGCTTGTAATAGGTCTGCTTGTCCGAACCCGTGTTGATCGATGTTCCTTGGTCGAGACCCTCGGTGACGATCAGAAGGTCTTCGATGCCCAGGCGGTGGAGTTGAACGGCGGCGTTCAGGCCGGCGGCGCCGGAGCCGATGATGAGGGTGTGGCAGGTGCGCATGGGGTCTCCTTGTCGGGGGAATAAACGAAGAACTCCCGGCCGTTGCTGACCGGAAGCTCATGCGTCTGTGAGATGGAGGTGCGAAGCGGAGTTGAACCGCTGTTCGAGGTTTTGCAGACCTCTGCCTAACCGCTCGGCCATCGCACCCAGTTTATTTCTTCATAGCCGAGCGGTGTCGGGCGACGACTCGCTTGTTGTAAGCGTCGCGCCGGGCACGTTTCAGGCGTTTTCTAAGTTGCTGTCCCATAAGTGGGGGCGAACTTTACCACGAAGGGCGGGCCGTGTCAACGCGGTTTTTCGTCCGGTTTTTTCGTGCGTGCAACCCGGAAGGCTGAGAACGACGTCATCCGTTGATGCGGCTTGGCCGGATGCGGCCGGCCAGGCGCACGGCTTGTTCCGGGTCAAACTGCGCGGGCACGCGCGTGAGCGCGTTGGCCATGCCGCAGCCGAGGCCGGTGCGGACCGCGTCGGCGACGCGATCCGCGTTTGCGAGCCAGGCGTGGATAAAACCCGCCGCCGCGCAGTCGCCGCTGCCGATCGGATTGTTGACGGGGATCGCCGGCAGATCGTAACGCATCGCGCCGCAGGCACCGATCAGATAGGCGGGATTGCCTCCCTGAGTGACCCAGACCCAGTTCGCCCCTTCCGCGCGCAATCGTTCTGCCGCGTCGAGGATCGCAGTCTCGTCGGCGCAGGCCGTCCCGCACGTTTTCTCCAACTCGCGCACGTTCAGCTTGACCAGCAGCGGGCCATACGGGAGGATGCGCAGCAGCCCGCCGCTGTGGGAGTCGATCACCACCGGCACGTTGGCGGCCGTTGCCACCTGCACGAAGGGCGTGTAAAAATCCTCATCCATGCCGGGGGGCAGCGTGCCGCTGATCGCCAGCAGCCTCGCCTGCGTTGCCAACCGCCGGTTGCGACTGACAAATGCAGTCCACGCCGCCGCGTCTGGCTCTGGCCCCTCCTCGATCAGCTCGGTGCTCACGCCTGCCCCGGCGTCAATCACCGTCGTGCACGACCGGGTCGGCCCGGCCAACGGGGTGAAGCTGGGGTGGATGCCGCGCGCGCGGACATAAGCCGCAACGAACCGCCCCGTCGCGCCGCCGTTGAATCCCGTCACGCGGGCCGGCGTGCCGAGGGTGGCCAGCGCGACCGCCAGATTCACGGCCTTGCCCCCGGCGGTCTGGTGGCACTCGACTGCGCGGTTGACCTCCCCAAGCTCGACGTGCCGGAACACCAGCGTGCGCTGCAGCGCAGGCATCAGGCCCAGACAGACCACGTCCGGACGCGCTCCGGGATTGCCGATTTTTTTCACAGTCTCGTCCTCTTGAGGCACTTGCAAAACCTCTTTCGTCGGTTCTGCAAGAGGCTCTCTTGTCATGTGCCGACTGCGGGGGCAGGCGGATGCAAGCGGGTCTCGCCCGCATCGAGCGCGTCGAGCGCCGCCTGCGCCGCAGCCGCCTCGGCGGCGCGCTTGCTCGCCCCCTCCGCCTCGGCCGCGAATCCGGTGCTTAGCGAGACCCGCACGCGGTACTGCGGCTGGTGCTCGGGTCCGACGGTCGCGACCAGGGTGTAAAGGGGGACCGAGCCGTCGCAGGCCTGAGTCCGTTCCTGAAGCCGTCCCTTGGGATTCCCCGCATGCAGCACGCCGATCATCCGATCGGCGTCGAATTGGCCAGCCAGAAACCTCAGAAAGAAAGCCCGCGCGGCCTCGCAGCCGCCATCCAGCCAGATGGCACCCAGAAGGGCCTCCAGCGTGTCGGCCAACGCCCCCTCGCGATCGCGTCCCCCCGATCGTTCTTCCGACTTGCCTACGCGCATCAGCCCGCTCAGGCCCATCCGGCGCGCGACGTCGGCCAGGGTTCGGCCATTGGCGACCTGAATGCGCAGCAGGCTCAACCCGCCCTCGTCGGCATCGGGATGGGCGGCATAGAGGTGTTCGGCGGCCAGCAGCCCGAGGACTGCGTCGCCGAGAAACTCCAGTCGCTGGTTGTTGGCACCGGTTGTGGCATCGGTGCGCCAGGAGGGGAGCGTGAGGGCGGTCATCAGCAGCGCGATGTCGATAAAGCGGTAACCGGCGAGGGCCTCGAACGAATCGGCCAGCCACCGGCCATCGGCCGAGGCCGGCAGATTTTCAGGCCTGGGATCGTCAGCGAAGGCGCCACGCTCTTCTTCCACAATTATTTCTCTTCTTCGGCGAGCAGCGCCTGAATACGTTGCACCACGGTGGTGATCTCGTTCTGGTTCCGCAGCACTGTGTGCAACAGGTTACCCATCTCGACACAGCGGTGCAGCGACGACAAACGGGCCCGTTCCAGAGTCGTTCGCCGTTCCATCAGGCTGGACACCACGCGTTCGAGTTCGATGATCCGCTCATCGGCGCGAGAGAGGTCGCGGCGCAAATGGACAATCTGAGCGAACATGTGCTCGGGGGTCTCGTCCAGATCGGCAATCTCCATCCCTTCGGGAATGGGAACCTGAACCAGCTCGCCACATTCGGTGCAGACCACGGTCAACCCCGCGCCGCGAACGTTGATGACCATGGGATGGTCACAGTGCGGACAGGTGAAATCGATGTCGGACCCTTCATCAATGGGATTGCCCTGATCGTCGACGCGTCCCACTGTGGGTGCAGGCATCAAAACACCCGCCGTCCCCTCGCGGTCAACGCCGTTCTCGGCGTGTTCTGTCTGGCTCATATCACCCTCCGTTACGACGCGGCGATTCAAGCTGCAGGCCGGTTCTTCATCCGAAAACGCGGTCAAACGCCATCAAGCCTTGACAATATCGGCGCTTTTGAGGCAGGACGCGCAAATCTTGATCTGACGCGAATTGGGCCCATCCTTGATCCGGATGCTGCGCAGATTCGGCAGAAACCGACGCTGGGTAATGCCGGTCGTGTGCAAACCGATGCCGCCCTTGTATTTGGCAAGGCCGTGACGCACAATCCGATTGCCCGTCATAGGCCCTTTGCCACACATATCACAAACTCTGGACATAAACAGTTCTCCTTGAAAAAGAGAGTCAAGGATAGCATTGCGCAGCGAATTGAGCAAGGGCATTTTACACCAGGACAAAATGCAACCACACCGGCAGGGTCAGCAGACAGACCAGGTGGGTGACAAACACCACGGCGGCGGCAAAGCCGGGATCGCGGTCATGCAGCTCCGCCAGCGACACGCTCACCATGGCGCTGGGCTGAACCGCCACCACCAGCAGCGTGTTCAGGGACAATCCGTTCACCGGCAGCGCGTAAAGGAGCGCGACCGCCAGCGCGGGCACCGCCACCAGGCGGAGCAGCACCGTGCCGGCCATTAACCGGTTCCAGATGTGATGCGGACGGATATCGGCCATCCGGCAGCCGCACACCAGGGCCGACACCGGCACCGTCGCCCCGCCCATCAGGCGGCAGGTTTCGATGCCCACCCGGCAGGTCTCACCCAGCAGTCCGCCCGCCGCCGGCAACAGCCCGCGCGCTGCCAGCACCGCCCGCAGCCCGGTCACCGCGAATGCCGCAGCCAGCGCGATCAGCGGCCCGCTGATCAGATGCTTCAGGGCGACCACAGAGAGTGTGGCGCCCGTGAGGACCCGGATGCCCAGCGTCCACACGAAAAACTCGGCCCCCATCGCCGCAAACGCGACGAGCGCCACCGCCCGCTCCCCCCATAGGCTCGCGACGATCATGATCGGTAAAAAGGAGTAGTTGTTTACGGCCACCACGAAACGGAAGCACGCTCGCGTCCCTTCCGGTCGTCCGCGCAACAGCGGCAAGCACCCCCGTCCCACCAGCCAGCCAATGGCCTGGATTAGAAAGACGGCCGCCGGAAGCATCCAGTTGGCGCACAGCTCGTTCCAGGACAGATTGCGGATAATCGCGCTGAACACCAGCGCCGGGTAAAACAGGGTGACCAGCACACGCGAGAGCTGCCGGTTGAAAGCCGCATCAATGACCTGTCTGTGGCGCAGCCACGCCCCGCAGGTCATCATGAGGAAGATCGCCGTGATGTTCAGAAAGATTGAAAACATTATGCCAACACCTTGCAATACGTGACGCGCGCGTCGCCGACATCGTAGAAATCGGCGAGTACCTCGGCCTGGTCAAACCCGGTCCGCTCATAGAACGCGCGCGTCGCGGCGTATTGCGGGCGTCCCGACGTCTCGGCGTACAACCGCGTGCCGCCGCGCCGCCGCACCTCCGCCTCAGTCTCCTGGAGCAGGATGCGCCCCACGCCGCCGCCCTGCGCCGCCGGGTCGACGGCGATCCAGTAGAGGTCGTGGCTCGATCGCGTGCAGGGGACCGGGCCGAAGCAACTGTAGCCGACGACCGCGCCATCGCGCTCGGCGAACACAAAGAAATACCCCGACGCTTCGCCCTTGGCCAGGCGTTCCTCGATCAGCTCCCGAGCCACGCCCACCTCGTCGGCGTGGAAGAACCCGGTCGACGCGACGATCCGGCGCACCGCCTCGGCGTCTTCTGGCCGTACGTCGCAGCGGAAGCGGAGCGTCGCCGCCGCTGCCCGGGGGCGTCCCCGGACAACCGGGACGGCCGCCGCGTCGCCGCCGCGCGCGACGCGCCGCCGCGCCTCCTCGACCAGCCCGCAGACCGCCGCACCGTAGCCGATTCCGGCCGCGTCCAGCGCGGCGGCGAATCCGGCGTCCGGCGCCAGGCACGGATTGGCGTTCACCTCCAGGATCCACGCCTGCCCGTCCGCATCGACGCGGAAATCGACCCGCGCGTAGCCGGAAAGCCCGAAGACCCGCCAGCACGCTCGCGCGAGTTCCTCCAGCCTGGCGCACAGCCCGTTTTCGGCCGCGCGGTCCACAAAACGCCGTACCGTGTGTGCGCACTCGAACGCCGCCGCGTCCCATTTCGCGGCATAGCCGATGATCCGCGGCTTGCCCGGCGGATAAGCGACGAAGACCAGCTCGGCGGGCGGAAGCGCGCGCACCGCGCCATCCGCGCCCGCGATGAGGCCGACATTGAACTCGCGCCCGTCGACATAGCGTTCGGCGAACCAGCCGTCGCCGCGGCCAGCCGTCACGGCCTGCGCCGCCGCAGCCGTCACGCCGCGCAGGACGCTGGCGTCGTCGAGCCCGACAGACGCATGCTCCCAGACCGACTTGACGATCCAGTCGCCCCGTCCGCCCTCCGGCGCGGCAGGGTCCTGACCCTCGACCCAGTCGGCGGTAGGAAGGGCGGCCGCCCGCAGCAGACCCTTCGCCAACAGCTTGCCGGACGTCGCGAATTGAGCCTCGGACGAATTGCCGGTGAAGACCACGCCGACCGACTCCAGCGCTGCGGGGACCAGATGAATCAGGCGTCCGCTGCCCGCCAGACTCTCGACCAGGTTGAAAACGACGTCGGCGTCCCGGACGGCGGGGTGGCAGACGAGCGCGTGCAGATTCAGCCCGCAGGGGACGACCCGCACCGCATGCCCCGCAGCCTCCAACGCCGCGCGCACCGCCGCCGCTTCGTCCAGCACATCGCGCTCATCGGGCGGCGCGCCGGGCGGCACACATTGATGGAGGATTGTGATCGTCATAGCCCCTTCCCTTCGCCCCGCCTGTGCTTGTCAAAGTGGACCAGGCAGAAGAGCTTTTCCAATTCCATTCGGATGTCGATGTTCTGCACGCAGAACTGCTCGTCACTGCGCAGCGGGGTGGGGGTGAAATTGAGCACGCCGCGGATGACACCGGTGCCGCGGAGTTGCTCCAGCAGGTGCGGCACGGACTGTTCGGGCGTGCACAAGATCGCCACTTCAATGCCATGCTTGCGGATATAGGCGGGCAATTCCCCGATGTCGAGCACCGGCACGTCGGGGACGGGCGAGACGACCTGCGGGTCGCTGTCGAATCCGGCCACGATGGAGACGCCGCCGCGCCGGCCGCCGAACGAGCGCAACAGCGCCTGCCCGATCTTGCCGCAACCGATGACCACGGCGCGGCATTGTGCCGACGTTCCCAAAAGCGCGGCCATCCGCGCCAACAGGCCGGTGATGTCATAACCGCCCCGCTTGACGCCGCGCATGCCGAAGGCCGCAAAATCCTTGCGCACCTGCGAGCCGGACAGGCCCAGCGCGTCGCCAAGATTTCCCGAGAATACCTTGCTGAACCCCATCCCTTGAAGTTTCAACAATACGGATCGATAACGGGACATCCGCTCGACCGTTTCGCGGCCAACCTCAAGCGGCGGATCCGTCACTGTTTGCTTTGTCCGGGACATGAAGCGCCTCCTGCTGTTTATGAAACGGCTTGTCCAGTATCCAGAAAGTCAGACTATAACACAAAACAACAGTATGCCATCTTTTATTGGGCGTGTCTATCCCCTTGTAAGCCGCATCAGTACAGCACTAACGCAATATGGAGCAACAAACATGACACGATACTAGTTATTATGCATACTTAATAGCATATTTCAGCAGGTATAATCTTTTTTAACAATAAATCGTTTTACTCTTGTCAATCCCATCCTGTTCTGGAATAATGCATAAATTGTTTTCGATTCATTCCGCCTTCGGCCGTGGGCCTGGGGGCCGGATTTCAGAGAGGGTGAGCATCGTGAGTAGTGTCAAAACTGAGACGGTGGCAACGTCCCCTGCGTTGACGGCCGAACTGAAGACGTTCATCGCCGAATGGAAGAGCAAGCCGGGCAATCTGATCATGGTGTTGCACCGCGTTCAGGAGTGCTTCGGGTACATTCCCCGCAAGGTGGCCTTCGAAGTCGCCGACCTGCTCAATGTGCCGTTGGCGCGTATTTATGGCGTGATCACGTTTTACAATTTCTTTAAGCTGACCCAGCCGGGCCGCAACCGCATCCAGGTCTGCATGGGGACGGCCTGTTATCTGCGCGGCGGCGAAGATGTCATTCTCGAGATCGAGGAGATGCTGGGTGTGGGTTTGAACACGGTGACGCCGGACGGTGAATTCTCGATCGAGGCGGTTCGCTGCCTCGGCTGCTGCGGGCTCGCGCCGGTTCTGGTGATTAACGGCCAGGTTTACGGCAAGGTGCTGATGAAAGACCTGCCGAGCATTCTCGCCCAATACAAGAAGGCGTCGTAGGACATGCACGCCTCACTCTGTGACACCATTGCCGATGTGGTGCAGAATGCGATTGAGGCGGCTGCAACACGAATTGAGCTTGATGTGTACACGGGATCCAATGCGGTGATGGTGACGGTCAGAGACAATGGCAAAGGGATGGACGCGGCGCACCTGCGGCGCGCCTGCGATCCATTCTATTCCGAGCCGGGCAAACATGCCCGCCGTCGCGTCGGACTCGGGCTGCCCCTCCTCATGCAGATGGCCGAGCAAACGGGAGGCAAGGCCGACATCCAGTCGGCGCCCGGCCGGGGGACCACCGTCTCCTTCCGCCTCGACACCACCCACCTCGACACCCCTCCCTTGGGAAACCTTCCCGTCACGCTCGTCGGCCTGATGACGTTCCCGGGGAATTACGAACTCGCGGTCACCCGCCGCGCCGACGCCGCCGCCTATTCCGTGACGAGAAGCGAACTCGCCCACGCGCTCGGCAACCTGGAAGAGGCGGGGAACCTCTCGCTCGCACGACAGTATTTCGAGTCTCAGGAAGACGGTTTGAATGCGGAGTAAGGTGAGGGCGGCGGTGCCGGCCCCGACTCCACTGAGGAGAACACGATGAGTGAAAAATTGACGTTGGACGCCCTGCGCAAGCTGCGCGACCAGAAACAGAAGGAACTCGCCATGCGCGACCCTTCGAATAAAGAGATGCAGGTGATCGTCGGCATGGGGACGTGCGGCATCGCCGCAGGCGCCAAGGAGACCTTCGCGGCGATCCTGGACGCGCTGGAGCAGCGCGGGATGGCCACCGTCCTCGTCCGCCAGACGGGCTGCATGGGGTTGTGCCACTCGGAGCCCACCGTTGAAGTCATTGTTCCCGGCATGCCCAGCGTGATCTACGGCAACGTGAACGCCAAGATCGGCCGCCAGATTGTGGAAGAGCATGTCGTCGGCCGCAAACTGCTCGATAAACTCATTTGCGACCGCCCCGCGATGGATATCATCGGCTAACCAGGGAACACGTCATGGGATACAAGCATTACATCTTGATTTGCGGCGGCACCGCCTGCGAATCCAATCACGGCATCGAGCTTGTGGAGGCGCTGAAGCGCGAAGTTGAAGCCGCCGGCCTCGTCAACACGGTTCAGGTGGTCCGCACCGGATGCCTCGGGTTCTGCGAAAAAGGACCGATCGTCAAAATCCTTCCCGAAGATACGTTCTATGTCGAGGTCAAGCCGCAGGACGCGGCCGACATCGTCAACGAACACATCATCAAAGGCCGCACCGTCACACGCCTCCTCTACGACACCAACCAGAGCAAGAGCCGTGTCGGCATCGAAGGGATTGACTTTTACCAGAAGCAGTTCCGCATCGTCCTGCGCAACTGCGGTGTAATCGACCCGGACAAGATCGACGAATACATCGCCCGCGAAGGGTATGTCGCGCTGGAAAAGGCGCTCTTCGAAATGACGCCCGACCAGGTGCTCGCCGAGCTCGATAAGTCGGGGCTCCGAGGTCGTGGCGGCGCGGGCTTCCCCACCGGGAAGAAGTGGGCCTTCGCGAAAGTTCAGAAAGCCGACCAGAAATACATGGTCTGCAACGCCGATGAGGGCGACCCCGGAGCCTACATGGACCGCTCGACCCTCGAGGGTGACCCGCACTCGGTTTTGGAAGCCATGACGATCGCCGGCTACACGATTGGCGCATCGAAGGGGTACGTCTACATCCGCGCCGAATACCCGCTCGCCATCACTCGCCTGGAGACCGCCATCGCCCAGGCCCGCGCCTACGGCCTGCTCGGCGAGAACATCCTCGGCTCTTCCTTTAGCTTTGACATCGAACTGCGCCTCGGTGCCGGAGCGTTTGTCTGCGGCGAAGAGACCGCCCTGCTCGCGTCGATCGAAGGCCGCCGCGGCATGCCCACGCCACGGCCTCCCTTCCCGGCTGTCAAGGGGCTCTGGGGCAAGCCGACCGTCATCAATAATGTCGAAACCCTGGCGAATATTCCCGTCATCCTGCTCAAGGGCGGCGACTGGTTCGCCAAGATCGGCACCGCCACCTCCAAAGGGACCAAGGTCTTCGCGCTCACCGGCAAGGTGAAGAACTCGGGCCTCATCGAGGTGCCAATGGGAACGACGCTGCGCGAGATCATCTATGATATCGGCGGCGGCATCCGCGGCGGCCACTCTTTTAAGGCGGCGCAGACCGGCGGCCCCTCAGGCGGCGTGATCCCCGAGCAGTTCCTCGACCTGCCGATCGATTACGAGAGCCTCGCCAAGATCGGTTCGATCATGGGATCGGGCGGATTGATCGTCATGGACGAGACCGACTGCATCGTGGATGTGGCCAAGTTCTATCTCGACTTCACGGTCGATGAGTCGTGCGGCAAATGCGCGCCATGCCGGATCGGCGGCCGTACGCTCTGCAACCTCCTCACCTCCATCACCCGCGGCACCGGAACGCTCGCCGACATCGATCGGATGCGCGAGATCGCCGATGCGATGCGGAGCGCGTCGCTCTGCGGACTGGGCCAGACAGCGTCCAATCCGGTTGTGTCGAGCCTCCGCTATTTCCTCGACGAGTACCAGGCGCACATCGTGGACAAGAAGTGCCCATCCAAGAAGTGCAAGAGTCTGCTCTCGTACCGGATCGACCCGCTCAAATGCGTCGGGTGTACCGCCTGCGCCCGCGTCTGTCCCGTCAACGCCATCCGTGGGGAACGGAAGCAGGCGCATGTGATCGATACGGCCGCCTGCATCAAATGCGGTCAGTGCTTTACGGTCTGCAAATTCGGCGCGGTTTCGCGCGATTAAGCCCATCGCCCGTCTGGAGACGATTATGAACAACTCGGTTACCCTCGAAATCAACGGCATCCCCGTTGCCGTCCCGGCCGGCACGTCTATTCTGAAAGCCGCCCGGAGCGCCAACATCCGCATCCCCACGCTCTGCTATCATCCGGACCTGAAGGCCTGGGCCGCCTGCGGCATTTGCGTGGTGCGCAACGCCAATTCGCCCAAGCTCCTCCGTGCCTGCTGCACCGAGGTCGCCCCGGGAATGAAGATCACCACGCACGATCCCGACATCGTCGCGATCCGCCGCACCGTGCTGGAATTGATCCTCAGCACCCATCCGAATGATTGCCTGCAATGCCCGCGCAACGGGCGCTGCGAGCTGCAGAAAATCGCCGCGGATTTCGGCATTCGCGAGAATCCGTATGGGTCCCGCGTCGAACGCCTGCCCCAAGACACCTCGACGCCGTCGCTCGTCCTGAACCCCGAGAAGTGCATCAAATGCGGCCGCTGCGCCCTTGTCTGCCAGGAGATGCAGGGCGTCTGGGCGCTCGAATTCCTCGGGCGCGGCGAAAAGACCCGCATCGCACCCGCCGCCGACTGCACCCTCGCCGAGTCCCCCTGCATCAAGTGCGGGCAATGCTCGGCCCACTGCCCCGTCGGTGCCATCTATGAAAAAGACGAGACGGCCAAAGTCTGGAATGCCCTCAAAAACCCCGACCTCCACTGCGTGGTGCAAATCGCCCCGGCGGTCCGCGTCGCCATCGGCGAAGCCTTCGACCTCCCCCCGGGCTCCCTGATGACCGGCCAAACCTACACGGCCCTCCGCCGCCTCGGGTTCAAGGCGGTGTTCGACACCAACTTCGCAGCCGATGTGACCATCATGGAGGAGTCCGCCGAATTCGTGCAGCGCTTCGCCCATGGCAAGGGCGCCCTCCCGTTGATCACCTCGTGTTGTCCCTCGTGGACCGACTACATGGAGAAATTCGCTCCCGACTTCCTGGAGAACTTCTCGTCGTGCAAGTCGCCGCAGCAGATGCTGTCCGCCTTGGCCAAGAGCTATTACGCGGAGAAGATGGGAATCGACCCCGCCAAGATCTTTATGGTCTCGATCATGCCCTGCACGGCCAAAAAATTCGAAATCACCCGCTCGGAGACGATGCGCTCCACAGGCCAGCAAGACACCGATGTCGTGCTGACCACCCGCGAACTCGGCTACATGCTCAAGGCTTCCGGAATGGACTTCGTGAATCTCCCGAAGACCGATGCCGATAACATCCTCGGCGATTATAGTGGCGCCGGCACGATTTTCGGCGTCACCGGCGGCGTGATGGAGGCGGCGCTCCGAACCGCTTACCACCTCGTCACCCAAAAGGAATTGGCGGACGTTAAATTCGAGGCCGTCCGCGGCATGCAGGGCGTCAAGGAGGCGGTCGTCGATATTCAGGGGACCCCCGTTCGGATCGCCGTTGCCCACCAGATGGGGAATGTCGAGCAGGTGCTCGAGGCGATCCGTGAGGATCGCAAGGCCGGCCGCAAGCCACGCTATGACTTCATCGAGGTCATGGCCTGCCGCGGCGGCTGTATCTCGGGCGGCGGCCAGCCGCTCGGCGCAACCGATGAGGTGCGCCTTGCCCGCACCAAGGGGCTCTACGCCGATGACGAGCGCTCAACCACGCGCTGCTCGCATCACAATCCACACGTGCAAGAGATCTACCGCGCCTTTCTGGGCAAGCCCCTGAGCAAAAAGGCACACCAGTTCCTCCACAACCCCTACAAACGACGCAAGGTCTACGCGAAATAGGCGGGCCAGAAGTGCAGGCTTCCGCAGCGGCGAACCACACGCTACAATGGTCCCCAATGAATGGGGAGAAGCCAATGACGGAGGGTGGGGGATGTGGCGGGGGCAAACCGCCGTGGATCCGGGTGAGGGCCGGCCAGGGCGGGGCGTCTGCGGCGACGCGCGACCGGCTGCGGCGGCATGGCCTGCATACGGTATGCGAGGCGGCGGCCTGCCCGAATCAGGGGGTCTGCTGGACGGCCGGACGCGCAACCGTCCTGATCCTGGGGGATCGCTGCACGCGCGCGTGCCGCTTCTGCAACGTCGACAAGCGCCCGGTGGGCGCGCCCGATTCCTCCGAGCCGGCGCGCGTGGCCGAGGCGGTGCGTGAGAGCGGGTTGCGCGAGGTGGTGATCACCTCGGTCACGCGCGACGATCTGCCCGATGGAGGCGCGGCGTGCTGGGCCGAGACGGTGCGGCGGATCCGCGCGGCCGCGCCCGGCGTGCTGATCGAGGTCCTGACGCCGGATTTCCGGGGCGATGCGGCCGCCCTCGACGCGGTCATCGCGGCCCGGCCCGATGTGTTCGGCCACAATCTGGAGACGGTGCCGAGGCTCTATCCCGCAGTGCGTCCGCAGGCCGATTACCAGCAGTCGCTCGCCGTGTTGTCCCGCGCCGCCGCAGCCGGGCTGATCATCAAGACCAGCCTCATGCTGGGCATGGGCGAAACGGCAGACGAGTGCGCGCAGACGCTCCGTGACGCGCGGGCGGCAGGGTGCGCGATCTTTTACGCCGGACAATATCTGCAGCCGAGCCCGCGTCATCTCCCGGTGACCCGGTTCGTCACACCGAAGGAGTTTGCGGACCTTCAGATCGAGGCCCGGCGCGTGGGCTTTGCCTTCGCCGCCTGCGCGCCGCTGGTGCGCAGCTCTTACCACGAGGAGGAGCAGTCGGCGACTGTGCGGCGCATGACGCAGATGCGCGAGGGATGGAACCCATGAATCGCGTATTGCTGATTACGGCCTATCCCTTTCATCCGTGGTGCGGCGCGGCCCTCCGGGCGCGCCACACCGCTGCGGCGCTCGCGGGATTGGGCTATGGGGTTGACGTGTTGGCGCCCCCAGGCGGGGAGCCTCCCGAACTGCCCGGCGTGCGGGTGGTTCAGACGCCGCACATTCCGTGTATCGGGCCGATGCGACCGGACGGCGCGTCGGCGCGCGCCATCTATCGCTTCCTGCTGGCGGTGTGGGCGCTGGCGCTGGCGCGCGTCCACCGCTACCGGATCGTCCATGCCGTGGGCGCGGCCTGGCCCGCAGCCCGGCTCGCTGCGCGCTTGTGCGGCAGCGGCCTGGTGTACGAGGCGGATCCTCAGGATCGCCGCGCGGCGCGGCGCACAAGCCGGGCGCTGCGCCGCGCCGATGCGGTGATCGCGGCCGAACCGGAGGGGGTGGACGCGATGCGAGAGCTGGGACGCCAGAGCCGCGCCTGCCTGATTCCCGACATCCCGGGCACCTGGCAACAGGCCGACGAGGCCGGTCGGCTCGACGTGCGCACGCGCCTCGGCGCGGCGCCCGATACCCCCGTGCTGACCTATGTGGGCTCGTTCCGGAAATTCCAAGGGGTTGATCTCGTGTTCAACGCGCTTCCGGCCGTGCTGCGCGACGAGCCGCGTGCCCGACTGGTCATGGTCGGCGGCACGCCTCAGGAGATCGCCGCCGCCCGCGCCATTATCAGCAGGGCCGGACTGGAGCAGACGGTGGCCTTTCTCGGCCGGATTCCCGCCGTCGACCTGGTGCAGGTGCTGGGCGCGTCGGATATCCTGCTCGCCCCCCGCCGCACGGGAACGCAGGTGCCGATGAAGGTGCTCGACTACCTTCGTTCCGGGACGGCCGTCGTTGCGACCGACTGCGCGGCCAATCGGATCGCGCTTTCTTCCGCATGCGCCCTTCTCGTGCGTCCCGATCCAGAGGCGCTGGCCGCCGGCATCCTGGCGCTGACCCGCGACCCGGATCGCCGCGCCGCCCTGGGCGCCGCCGGGCGCGTACGGGTCGAGCGCGAGTTTTCATTCGCCGCTTTCCAGGATGGGCTGAAGCGGTGCTATGCGTATGTGCTGTTGACGGGAACACCATGAACGAAGGTCCACGCATACAGGTGTTGGCCTGCGGCGTCCTGGCCGCGGATCTGCGGGCGCTGGCGCCGAAGATTCCGGCCCGGCTGACCTTTGAGTTCTTGCCGGGCCAGCTGCATGCCACGCCCCATGAGCTGCGCCGCAGGCTGCAGGAGCGGATCGATGCGGTCAGCGCGGCCGGCACAGCCGATGTCATCGCGATCGGCTACGGCGTGTGCGGTCGCGGGACGGTTGGACTGCACGCCCGGGGCGTCCCGCTGCGGGTGCCCAAGACCCACGACTGCATTGCGCTGTTTCTGGGCTCCGACGCCGCTTATCGGGAGCAGTTCGCCCGCTGTCCAGGAACCTACTATGTCTCGGCCGGCTGGGTTCAGGAAGGGATGGGGAGCGCCAGCTCGGTCGCGTCGCCCGCAGAGCGTGGCGCCGGGGTTCCCGGGGGGGGCGGGGTCTGTCCGCTGGACGACGCCGACGGTCTGGGCGAGCACTACGGTTCAGAGAACGTCCAGGCGATCCGGACGTTCATGGACAGTTGGAAGCGCAATTATTCGCGGGCGGCGTTCATCGACACGGGCATCGGTAACACGCACCACGCGCGCATCGCGCAGGCCATGGCCCAGGAGAACGGCTGGGATTACGAGGCGCTGAGCGGTTCGCATGCTGTGCTGGCGGCGGTGCTCACGCCGACGCCCGATCCTCGGGTGTGCGACGTGCCGCCGGGGATGGTGACCGCGTTCGACGCCGTGTCGCGATCACTCATCGCGCGCCAGCCATCTGGCGCGGCCGGAGCGCGTGCGCAACCTGCCTCGCCTCCGTCATCGGCCGGGACAACCCGCATGCGGCGCACCGGCTATGGACTGGGCATCGACGCCGGCGGAACGTACACCGACGCGGCGGTTTTCGACTGGACCGAACGGCGGGTGGTGGCCAAGGCCAAGGCGCCGACGACCCACTGGGATTATGCGATCGGCATCGGCGGGGCGCTGGACCTGTTGCCGCCGGAGGTGTTGCGGCAGGTGCGCGAGGTGGCTGTTTCGACCACCTTGGCGACCAACGCCATCGTCGAGGGGCGCGGCCAGCGGGTCGGGTTGCTGCTGATGCCGCCTGCGGGCGATGACGGCTTGGAGCGGATCAGCCACCGGCCGGTGCGGGTGGTCCCGGGGCGGCTGGCGATCGACGGCACGGAGCTGGCGCCGACCGACCTCGGCGCGGCGGCGCGTGCGGCGCGAGAGCTGGTCGCGACCGACGGCGTTCGGGCCTTTGCGGTGACCGGCTATGCGAGCTCGATCAACCCTGCCCACGAACTGGCGGTCATGCGGGCGGTGAAGGAAGCGACCGGCCTGCCGGTGACGTGCGGCCATGAGGTGTCCGCGCTGCTCGATTACCGGGTTCGCGCCGAGACCGCCGCGCTCAACGCCCGGATTATTCCGTGCCTGGAGGCGTTTCTCGAACGGCTCCAGGAGAGTCTGTGCGTACGGGGGATCACGGCGCCGGCGATGATTGTGCGCAGCGACGGATCGCTGATGAACGTGCGCACGGCCGCCGAGCGGCCCGTGGAGACGCTGCTGTCGGGTCCGGCGGCCAGTATCGCCGGCGCCCGCTTCCTGTGCGACGCGCGCGATGCGCTGGTGATCGACATCGGCGGGACGACGAGCGACACGGCGGTGCTGCACAACGGCGCGGTGCGGATCGACCCCGACGGCGCGCGGGTGGGTCACTGGCGTACACACGTGCGGGCTCTGGCCGTGCGGACCATCGGCATCGGGGGGGACAGCGAGGTGCGGCAGGATGCCCACGGCTGGCATGTCGGGCCGCAGCGCGTGTGGCCCGTGTGCCGGCTCGACGAGGCTGCCGGCGCCGACGCCGCAGCCGCCTGTCTGGACTGGGTGCAGACCCACGCGGGCGAGGAGGCGGGATCACAGGTGATTTGCGCGCGCATGCCCGGCGGCGCGAACCTCGACGGACTGGACGAGCGTCAGCAGGCGATTTTGCGCCTCTTGGACGCTGGCCCCATGACCATCAGCCGGCTGGTTCACGAGACGCGCTGCCTGCGCCAGGGGTTTCTCGGCATCGAGCTTTTGGTCGATCGGCAACGGGTGCGGTTCTTCGGCTTCACGCCGACCGACGCGCTCCATGTGCAGGGTCAGCTGGCGATGTGGAACACCGGCTATGCGCGGCGCTATGCCGAGGCGATCGGCGCGGCCGAGCAGTTGGACGCCGAAGCCGTGTCGCGACGGGTGCTCGATCAGGTCGAAGTCAGGCTCGCGCACGAGCTGTTGATGACGCGGCTGGCCGACTGCTCCGGCGGGCAGCGCGGCCTCGACCACGACCACGGCGTCCTGGCGCGCGCGCTCCTGGACCGCGGTCTCGGCCGGGTTTGCGACGGCCTCGGGGTGGCGTTCGATCTGGGGGTTCCGATGATCGGCATCGGCGCGCCTGCGGCGTTCCTGCTCCCCGCCGCGGCCGGGCGGCTGCGGGCCGAAGTGATCATTCCGCGCGACGGCGACGTGGCCAACGCCGTGGGGGCCATCACCAGTCAGGTGCGGGTGGAGCGTCAGGTCGTGATCGTTCCCGACGAGCTGGGCCGATTGCACGTCCATGGACTTCCCGGCGCGCCGACATTCATCGCGATGGCCGAGGCGCAGGCCTTTGCCGAACAGGAATTGACGCGCTGGGTGCTGCGGCTGGCCCGGGAGTCGGGCGCGCGAGATCCCGAAGCCACGCTTTGCAGCGACGACCGGATCATCGAGGCCGCCGGCGGCATGACGGTCTTCCTCAGCCGGACCCTCAGCGCCGTGGCGGCGGGCGGGATCTAAAGCACGCGATAGGCCCGTTCTACTTCTTGTCGTGAAGCTGATCGCCGACGACGCCACCCGCGACACCGCCGATGACCGCGCCCACGACGGCTCCGGTGCCGCGGTTGCCTTTGCCGGCAACCGCCGAGCCAACCGCAGCCCCGCCAGCCACCCCGACCGCCGTGCCGACAACGGCACCCTCGTGTCCGTCCAGCGTCGCGCAACCCGAGAACACCGCCATTCCGAGGCAGGCGCTTGCGGTAATGAATCGTGTGGTGTGCTGCATAAGACCTCCTGTGTGTAGTGAGAAACGTTTCTCCTGGAAACCCCTATAGACTGGAAAACGATAAGGTTAGCACGGGTCACAGTTTACCAGACCGCCCACTGCTTGGACTAGGAGATTATGAGCAGGATGACCCTCTTGACGTTTATCAACGCTTCTGCAATGCTTCTGTCCATGACATCGCTACGTCAGACCGGTTCCGGCATGCTTTTGGCCCGTGCGGGCCGGGGCCGACCGAGGTCAGCCGGAAAGCGGTTTCTTCTCAATTACTGTTGTTCCGCTCTGGCGTTGGGCCTGGCAGGAACCTGTCGGGCTTACGAGCCGGTTGACCCGGATCACCGGCCTGCCTACATTTTGGACGTCGACGGCGACCGGACGCTGACGCTGGCGTGCGGGCTGACCGTGCCCAAAATCAAAGACGCGCGCGGGTTCCCTCATGGCGGCCTGAGCTTACGGCGGTCGCATCCGTGCGAAGACGACCGCTGCGACGTCCTCGATCTTTGGCGCGCCGACCAGTTCGTCGCCGCATGGCGCGACCCGGGCTCGAACGCGGTTACGCTGCTGAGGCTGTCATACCCGTTTCCCTACGCGCTAAAGCCGGGCCAGACGCTGCACGCGAACACCTATCTGCGCGACGCGCGGGCCCTAGCCGCTGTCGGTTACCCCGCCGTCGGACCGGAGCATGTCCAAGACTGGTTGCATTACTACTACCAGCACGGCTCGACCAGCGCCGTCCCTTTTCAAGCGGTGTCGGTCTTGGCGCACTTGGACGCTATCGACGCATGTGAGCGTTACGACATCGAGGCGGACGGCAAACCGCGCCTGCTCTATGTGTTCAAGCTGAAGGACCATGAAAAAACACCGCACCCCGACGACCTCTGGTTCGCGCTCGAAATCCGCTCGGAACGGTCGCTCGGAGCCGAACAGGAAGCGTTCGCGGAAACGTATTTGAAGGCGATCACCGTCGACCCAGAAGCGCTCGTCGCCGAGCGCGTGTTCTGGGCCGAGGAGCCGTTCGATACCTTTGTGCAGGCCAACGCCGTGCGCGGTGTGCGCAACCTCGGCGGCGAGTGGGAGGTGTTTTACCACGGCCCCTTCTGCTTGATCACGGACAATCCGGCCGCTTTCTTGTGCGCCGCAGAAGGGTTGGAGTCGCAGCAGCGAGCTTATGACCTGTTCGACGAAACGCTGTTCCCGTTCGGACCCGCCGCACTGGGCGACATCTGTGTGATTCGCGTGTACGCTACCGGGTGGGAGTTCGAGGACAGCATGCCGCGGACGCGCAAGTGGGCCGGAGGGGTGTACAATGGAGGATGCGATGAGATCGTCATGCGCGGCTGGTCGCCCGGGGGGACGGTTCACGAGATCACGCACCGGTATCTCAGCATCGCGTGCGGCAAGCGGGGGATCTCGTCGTGGTTTAACGAGGGGTTTGCCTGTTATCTGGGCGGGTGTCAGGTGACGGGGGGCGGTTCGTTCCACAGCCTGTCAACGGCGATTGTATGTTGCTCGCTATGCTTGGACAAGGGGACATGCATGTGATTGCGGAGGTCTTTACGGTTCAAGATTTCTACCTGGACAAGGAGATGGAGCGCAATCCGAAAGATCCGATCGCCGCGCTTAAGCGGGCCAAGAACTACGCTGCGGCTTGGGGCATCATCTACTTTCTACGGGAGGCTCCCGCTCTCTACCCCGGCAAAGGCTACGAGACGATCATCCCGCTCTACTGGGAGACGTTACAGAAGATCGGCGACCCCGCGCAGGCGACCAAGGTTGTCTTGGACAAAATCAACATGTCGAGTTTTCTGGAGGACCTCAAAGCGTATTTTCTGGCCCAAGCGGCGGCACGGGCCACGGGTAACGAGCGGCGGCGCAAGCGGCGGCTCGTGACTGATGATGAGCATGGCGAGTATCTGCCCCGCGAACGCCGGTTCGATTTTGCGGCGCTGATGTTTGGCGAGGATGCGTATGTGGACGACATCTCGTTTGCGGGCCGTGCCACAGTAACGAAGAAGGATCACGCCGGAGGAACCGTCCAAAACGGCCTTGCTCAGGAGCGGGACGGCGACGATGCCGACGACGAAACGGCGCTGCGAGACGGCGACGGATTGAACCGGGCTGTCGTTGTTGTGACGGTCGTGCTGACGCTTGGCCTCGCGTTCGCGTGGGGATGGCGGCGGCTCGGGTGCGGCAGGCTGTCCGTTCTTGTTCTGCTGTTCTCGGCCAGCGGCGCCATCGGGGAGCTCGCCGAGACCAACGGCTACGTGTTCACCTATCGGGTCATCGGCGATGCGGCCGTGCTTGGTGCCGGCGACGGTTGCGCCGTCGACCCGAAGCCGGAGGGCAAATTCACTGTTCCGCAGACTCTGGGGGGCCTCCCCGTCGTCGCGCTTGACGCGTACGCGTTCGCTGAATGCGAGGAGTTGACGATGCTTGAACTTCCCAAAACAGTGACGACCATCGGCGCGTACACGTTCCACAGTTGTCAGAAACTGAAGACGGTGCCGCTGCCAGAGTCGGTGGCGGAGATCGGGGTCGGCGTATTCTTCCTGTGTTCCAGCCTGGAGGCCGTCACGATACCGCCGCTGGTCAAGGTCCTGCCTGACTGGGCGTTCGGCCGCTGTTTCAGGCTCAAAACGCTGACAATGGGTAAAGCGGTCAGAAGCATCGGCAACGATGCTTTTCTCGGCTGCGCCGCTCTGACCGGCGTCACGGTTCCGGAGTCGGTCGTGAGCATCGGTGACCGCGCCTTCAAGTGGTGTTCGGGATTAAAGGCAGTCAATCTCGAAGGGCCGGTCACGGTCATCGGCGACGAGATCTTCGCAGGCTGTGTGGCCCTCAGCGATGTGGCTCTACCCGACACCTTGACGCTGATCGGCGAGGGGGCTTTTCGGTGGTGCTCCTCGCTACGACACAGCACGATACCCGAGCGGGTCACAGGGATCGAAAGCGGCGCTTTCTACGGTTGCCGGAGTCTCTCGGCACTCGAGATTCCCGATGCGGTCACCGAGATTCGGCACGATGCTTTCAGCGGGTGCCTGGGTTTGGAGCGAGCGGAATTCGGCGATGGTTTGACGGCGATCGGCGACCATGCGTTCTATGAGTGTCACGCACTCTCGTCTCTCATTTTTCCATCCTCGTTGACGGTCATTCAAGAAGCGGCGTTTTCGCGTTGCGCGGGACTTTTCTTTCTGACGCTTCCTCCGAGGTTGGAGACCCTTGAGAAAAGAGTCTTTCGCGAGTGCACAGGCCTCGTGAGCGTGACCCTGCCCCCGGCTCTCAAGACCATCGGCGAAGCGGCCTTCGAAAAATGCGCGAACGTGTCGTCGATCACCCTGCCGTCTTCTGTCACCGCAGTCGGCGCTTCGGCATTCGCGGGCTGCGTCAGCTTGAGAACCGTGGATCTCGGTGCCGTGTCCCGAATCGGGAGAGGGGCGTTCAGCGGATGCGAGAGCCTTGGCACAGTGGCACTTCCGGCTTCTTTGACGAGTCTGGGGAGCAAGGCCTTTGAGAAGTGCAGCCGGTTGTCCACCGTCCATTACGCGGGCGATGCGCCCACTGTGGGCGCCGATATTTATGCCTTAACGCCCGACGAATTGACCAGTTACGCTTTGCCCGGGACCCGAGGGTGGAAAGCCGACACGTCAGGCGAGTGGAGGGATCGTCGTTTCCATTATCAGGCATCAGAGAAGTAATGAGGCTCGCCGTTGCGCGTTCGCTCACACGCTGCGGCGGGCTTTGCATCCCCTTGTCATCCACGTCATGACGGCCGCTTGGGCAGGTGTATGCAGGCGCCGTGCACGGCGTGCGCGGCCTCCATCCAGGCCTCAGAAAAGGTCGGGTGGCAATGGATGGTGCGGCCGAGTTCCTCGACGGTGAGCTGGTTGCGGATGGCGGTTGCCGCCTCGGCGATCAGCTCGGTGGCATGGGCGCCGACGGCTTGGGCGCCCAGCAACTGGCCCGTGACGGGGTCGGCGATCCATTTGACGAAGCCATCGGTCTCGCCCACGGCCATCGCCTTGCCGAGCGCGGCGAAAGGGAAGACGCCCGTTCGAATCGCGCGCCCCTGGCTTTGCGCCTGCGTCTCGGAGATCCCGGCCAGACCGACTTCCGGCAGCGTGAAGATGCAGGAGGGGCAGACCGTCTCCACTGCGGAGCGCACGCCAGCGGCGTTTTCCGCAGCGACAATCCCCTGTGCGGTGGCGGCGTGGGCGAGCTGAATGCTGCCCGCCGTGATATCGCCGACGGCGAAGACCGAGGCGACGGCGGTGCGGCAGTTGGCGTCAACCGGGATCTGGCCGCGCGCGTCGATCGGCACGCCCGCGCGCGCCAGTTCCAAACCGGCGAGATCGGGCTTGCGTCCGACGGCCACCAGGAGCAGATCCCCCGAGACGGTTTTTCCTTGGTACGTGCCGCTGACGCCGGAGTCGGTGGCCGAGATGTCGGCGAGCGGAGCGCCTGCGAGGATCGTGATGCCCAGCTTCTCCATGCGGCGGCGCAGCACGCGGCGGACATCGGCGTCGAGCACCATCAGAATGTCCGGGAGCATCTCGATGATCGTGACCGGCACCCCCAGCGCGGCGGCCATGCAGGCGAATTCACAACCGATTACGCCGCCGCCCAGAACGAGCAGGGAACGGGGCAGTTCGGTCCGGTCGAGAAACGCGCGGCTCTCTACGACCCTCGGGTGCTGCGGGAGAAAAACGGGCATGGCCGAGACCGTTCCCGCCGCCACAATGATCGCGGGGGCCGAGAGCCAGGTGACAGAACCATCGGCGGCGACCACCGACACGCGGCGGGAGTCCTCGAAGCGTGCCGTCCCGCGGATGACCGAGACCCCAGCCGCCTTGAGCAGTCCTTCGACGCCAGCGGTCAGACGCCCGACGATCTCATTCTTGCGGGCGATCATCCGGGCATAGTCGAACGCGACGCCCTGGACGGTCACGCCCAGCGCCACGCCCTCCCGGGCGTGGAGGAACCGCTCAGACGAGGCGATCAGCGCCTTGGTGGGGATGCAGCCCCAGTTCAGGCAGGTGCCGCCGAAGCGCTCCTTCTCGATGATGGCGACCCGTTTGCCGAGCTGCGCGGCCCGGATCGCCGCAGGGTATCCGCCGGGACCTGCGCCAATGACAATCACATCAAAATTATTCATCTGTCCTGTTCCTTACGTTGGCGTGACTCCAGGCCGGAAAAATAAAAAACCCGCCAAACCTTGCGGCTTCAGCGGGAACGCGTCGCTCTGGTAGGGGTGCAGGGACTCGAACCCTGGACCCACTGATTAAGAGTCAGTTGCTCTACCAACTGAGCTACACCCCCACAATGAGTCAACGATGAATGGAGCGAGCGAAGGGAGTCGAACCCTCGACAACCACCTTGGCAAGGTGGCACTCTACCAACTGAGTTACGCTCGCATTGAAAACGGTGAAAAGATTACCATATGCCGCAGGAGGGTGCAACAGCTAAATTTTGAGGCTCTTGCAAAACCCTCCGGACGCTGCGCCTGACGGCTTGCGTCCGGAGGGTTTTGCAGGATGTTTTGCTTGCGCGGCGCGTCCGACGTGAAACAAACGGACGCGACAGGGCCATCTGTGCAAAGGGTTACAACAGTAGAATAATGGGCGGGTAGACAAACGCCTTGGAATGTGCGACACTGCCCTCATTTGTTTTGGGCGCGGACTGCTGCCGCGCAGAAAACGATGGGGCGTCGGATTGGAGCGTCAGGCGAGTCCACGCTGGGCGACGCGGCTCTTCAACTTACAAAACGCCCCGCGACGCAAGCCGTCAGGCGCCGCATCGCGGGGCGTTTTGCAAGAGCCTCATATTTCTGAACCGTTATGACTACACACGCCATTTCATCAGCCCTCGCCGAGACCCGCGCCTGGCGCTTGGCGGCCGATCAGTTGCGGCGGATAGACACCGGCTGGGACGACCCCGTGGCGCGGCTGCGCGAGATCCTCGACTGCAAACGGTGGATGGAGCGTCAGGACCATCTCCCCCGGCTTGCTCGGCTGGCCGGACTGCTCGACCCGGCGATGACGCGCAAGCAATTCTGGGCCGTCCTCGTGCCCGCCGAACGCGCAGGCGGGCGAACACGTGTGACCGATCTGGAGATCCTCGCCCGCGACCTGCCCGCTGGCGCAGCGCAGGCCGACCGCATGCCGCTGACCGTCGTGGCCGACAACATCCGCTCGGCATTCAACCTCGGCGGCATCTTCCGCACGGCGGAGTGCCTCGGCGCCGCAGCGGTCTGGCTCTGTGGCTACAGCGCCGACCCGGGCCATCCTCAGGTGGCGGCCGCAGCCCTGGGAACGGTCGGGGCCGTGCCGTGGCGGAGCTTTGAGCGGATTGGCCCCGCGCTGGCCGAGTTGCGTGAGGCCGGCGTGTGGACCGTCGCTCTGGAGACCGTCGCCGGCGCGCCCGAAGTGGGCGCCCTGCCCTGGCGCTTCCCCAGCGCCATTGTAATCGGCAACGAGCGGTTCGGCCTCGACCCTGAGACGGTCGACGCCTGCGACACGGCCGCACGCATCCCCTCATATGGCGTGAAAAACTCGCTCAATGTCGTCACCGCGCTCGCGATTTGCGCGTGGGACGCTCGATTGGCTTTCCAAAATTGAATGGCTGACACCGCGCATTTCTCTGTTGCATTGGACGGACGGTGTCCACTATGCTGATGACCGGTTGTCAGAAAGAAAACGGAGGTGGGCGATGGCTGATTGGCGTGCAGAACTCGGAGGCATCATCAACGGCAAGGGAAGGTCGACACGCGCGGAACAGGAAAACGCGCAGTTCGAGGCGTTTCTGGCCCGCGTGGTCACGCCCGCCCTGCGCCAGTTGGCCACCGAGCTGACAAGCTACGAACGGGACGCCTCGATCCGTGAGGCCCCGGCCAGCGTCGTACTGACGGTCCGAAAAGATGGCTTGGAGGAGATTACCTTCCGCGTGATGAAACGCTATCTTTCCAGCGGCATCGTCCCGTATGCTGAGGTTCGAGTCGCCAAAGGCAACCGGTACGCCAAATATGAGGCGTCGTTTCGCGACACAACCCCGATTGATATCGATGCGCTCACCGAGGCGGACATCATCGGCTGCTTCATCAAATACTATCGGATGCTCCACGACGGTGACGGGGTCTGACGGGCGTCAAATGACCAGTGGCACCTTCTCCCATTTGCGAAGCCATCGGGGGAATATCTGAGGGTCGCCGGGGACGGCAAGCAGTGCGTGCCAGTAGCGGTGGTTGGACGAGACTTCAAAGAAGCGAATCTCGGCTGGAACGCGTTCCCCCGAGAGGCGCGTGGCCAGCCTGCGGCGCAGTTCATCGGCGCTCCCCCCCTGCATGATGCGGCCCTGCAGGAACCAGCGGTCGGCCGTCACGCGCGCCGCGCGCCACGGCCAATCGGTTGAGGCGTCATCCACATGCGCCCCCCGCCAAATGTCGTAGATGCGCTCATCAACCTTGATGGCCGCGCCGACCCGCTGGGCGTCACTGGCGGCGGACAGGACCGGGAGCCTGCGGCCGCCAAAGCGCAGGGCGGTCCGCTCGGCCTCGCGCAGCACCCGCGGCACGGGGATATCGAGCAGGGCGCCGAGACGGGAGAAGAGGTGGCTGCAGGCGTCCGCATCCAGCAGGCAGGCCGAGGGTGTGAGCGACGAAAGCGTCCGTTCGGCGCTGGTGGTCCAGCGATTCGGCCGGAGGACGATGCCGGTGACGTTCATTTTTGAGAAAATCGCACGCGCGCTGTCGGTTGCCTGTGGCGTGAGGGTGTTCTCCTCGGCGGTCTGGCAGTCGAACACATAGAGGTGGCCGTTGCGGCAGACGGCCACATCGAGGCGGAGGGGCTCTTCACGGAGCGACGTCCAGGCGATCTGGACGTTGAGGCGGACGTGGGGGACGCCCATGGCGTGGAGGGTGGTGGCGAGGAAGTCGCGCAGGTCATAATCATAGTCACGGCACGGCGCGCCGGTGCCGGCGGCAACCATTTCGCGCCAGTTCCAGTTGGTCGGGACGCCCGCAGCGACCATGCGCGCCACCTCATCGACGGTGAGGGCGAGGGGTGCCCGGCTCTCGCGCCAGCGAATTTCGGCGACGCCGTTGCAGAACGGCTCCAGCAGGTCGGTGAGCAGGCCGCCATCGAGGACATTTGCGGGGGGAGGCTCGATGCCCATGGCGACGGCTTGGCCCGAGGCGGGATCTCGGACAAGCTGGGCCCACGAGCCATCGCGCTCGCGGGAGATGAGCGTCACGGCGGGTTCGGCGAGCACGGCGAAGGCCATAGCCACACGCACGGGGAGTGTCGCGGCGGTGGCGTCGATGACCCACGCCTTCAGCTCGGGATGAAACGTCTTCCAATCGGCGAACCGACGGGCGAAGGCGTCGGCCGTGTTGGCGGATGACTCACCGGGGACGATCACCTTCAGGCGGGGCCACCGCTTGGACGCGACGCGGCGGAGGGTGTCGGCCGCCTCTTTTGACCCGGCGATGTCGTCTGTGGCGAAGAGACAGGCGACGCCCTCGGGGCGCACGGATGCGTACCATCCGAGGCTGCGCAGATGGCTCCAGGCGTCGGGGCCTGCAAAGATGATGAAGCCCGTGGCGGGGGTCAGGGGTGGCGGCATGTGGCGCTCCTTCCGGTTGGGCTCTGGCAGATGACGGGAGACGGGGATCACAGCCGCGCGTTGACAAAATCACGCAGCGCAGCGACAGACGAAAAATTCGCGAGGTTGAAGTCACCGTCCTCGATCTGGATGCCAAACGCTTCTTCGAGGCCGACGACGAGTTCGAGGAGACTGACCGAATCCACGCCATAGGCATCGGTTAGCGAGGCATCGGAATGGATCGCTTCGGGCTGGACCTGCAGAAACAGCCGTTCAACGATCATCGCTTTGAGTTTGGCTTCAACATCCGTGCTGTCCATCATACGTTGTCGCTCCCCGTGCATGGCAAGTCTGATTTTATCGAATCGGCCTTCATCTTACCTGAAAGCGTCGGTCTTTCCAATCCGAAATCCGCTTGACCCTGAAATCCGCATTCGGTTAAGCTGCGACATGTTGATCTATTCTTGTGTGGGTCGGATCGTCGTGCTGTCGGCGGTAATGTTTGCGCCTCTCACGCCGACCTCCAGCCACGCCAGTCCCCAGTCAGCCGTCTTGCCGGCCGCATTCGCCATTACCGCAGAGCCTGCGTGGGTGGATTCTGTGCCTGCGGATTTCCAGGCCGTTCCGGACGCCCGCGAGGCGATCAGCGATGGTGTCCAGCATCTCATTGTCGATAACCAGGTCTGTCTGGGTCCAACGAATGCGAGCTATTATCACTACGCCTTCCGGTTTCTGACCGAAGCAGGCGTCAGGGAGTGGTCGTCCATCCAGGTCGAATGCGATCCATCCTACCAGGCGGTGCAGTTTCACCGGTTGCGATTGTGGCGGGGTGCCGACGTCATCGACTGTCTGGACCGCAAAGCGTTTCGGGCCCTGCAGCGCGAGTCGAATCTCGAATGGAAGCTCTTGGACGGCCGGCTGACCCTGCTGGCGCTTCTGGAGGATGTGCGCGTGGGCGACGTGCTGGAATACGCTTACACCCTGACGGGTGACAACCCGATCTTTGAGGGGCGCTACGGCGGCTCCTACCTGCTCGGCTGGAGCATGTCGGTGCTCCGCCACCGGTTGCGGGTGCTCGTGCCGGAGGGGCGGACGCTGTTCCGGCGCCTCTCAGGCGCGTCGGTGCCGGAACCGGTTGAGCGCCTGTCTGAGGGGCTTCGCGAATGGCAGTGGGATCAGACCAACACGGCGCCGATCCAAGTGGAGAGCGGTCTTCCCGTCTGGCACAAGCCGATGCCGGAGGTCGTGTTCAGCGAATACGCATCCTGGGCCGACGTGGCCCGGTGGGCCGCCGCCTACTACGCCACGACGGGCAGCCTGGAACACGCCATCGGCCCTCAAATCAGCGACTGGCTTCAACGGCCCGCCGTAGCCGATCGCGCGGTGGCGGCGCTGGATTTTGTGCAGGAGGAAATCCGGTATTTCGGGCTCGAGCTCGGCGCCGGTTCGCATCGGCCGAATCCTCCCGAACTCGTCCTGCAGCGCCGTTTCGGAGACTGCAAGGACAAAGCGATTCTGCTGTGCACGATCCTCCGCGCCCTGGGCGTGGACGCGCAGCCGGCGCTGGTCAACGTGTTTGCATGCGGGCATACGGCGGATGAGCTGCCCTCGCCCTTCGCCTTTAATCATGTGATTGTCGTCGCTCGAATTGACGGCGCCACCGTCTGGATGGACCCGACCCGCGTGAGCCAGCGGGGGCGCCTGCAGGATCGCTATCTCCCGCCGTACGGAGTCGCTCTGGTCATCGCCCCCGACACGACCGGACTGACGCCGGTGGAGCCCGGAAACGCGGGGAAAACACGGACCGAGATTCACGAATGCTTTGATCTGCGCAACGCGGATGCCCCCGCCAGCCTCACCGTGCGCTCGATCTTCCGCGGGCGCGATGCCGAGAACAGCCGCGCGGGTTTCTCAAACAACTCGCGGTCCGATCTGGAACGCCACTACCTCAACTACTACGCGCAGCGGTATTCCGGCGTGCGAAGCGATGGCGCGGTGTGTGTGGAGGATGCCGCCGCATCCAATGTCCTGAGCATCTCCGAGCGCTACACCGTCAGCGCAATCTGGGTGCCCGACCAGACGCAGACCAATCGTCAGGTGGCCACCTTTAATGCGCAGGATCTGCAGCCCTACGTGGAGCAACCGGCCACGGTCTTGCGCACCATGCCACTGGGGCTTCCGTATCCGGTGGATATCCGCCACACCATTGAAATCCTCCTGCCGAAAGACTTCAGTAGCGAACCCGAGCATAACGTGATCCGTGATCCGTATCTGCATTTTGAGTTCACCTCCGCGCACACCAATCGCGTGATCACGCTGACCTATCACCTGCGTACGCTGGCCGACGCCGTGCCGGTGACGGCGCTCGCCGAGCATCTGGCCCTGCGCCGGAAGATCAGCCGTTCGCTGGAGTACGCCCTGACGGACGGCCCGTCGGATTCGCCGACGGATGGCGGGTTTGTCCTCAACTGGCCGATGGTGGGTTTGGAGGCGCTCTGGTGCGCCCTGCTGACGCTGGCGGGGATTTGGGGCTATCGGTACCGCCCCGCGCCAGTCCCCCCGCCCATCACCCAGTGGGAGACGTCGGCCAGGGCTCCGCAGGGCATTGGCGGGTGGTTGATTCTGCCCTGCATCGGGCTGGTTGTCGGCGCGTTCACGATTCTGGCGGGCCTGGCGCAACTCAGCGTGTGTTTTGATGCGACCCTATGGCGGGCTTTGACAACGCCGGGAGAACCGACCTACCACCCGCTGTGGCGGCCGACGCTCCTGTTTGAACTTCTGGGAAACAGCTTCCTCTTCGCTCTGCTCACGCTCGTGGCCATTCTGTTCATCCGTCGCCGCGCCAGTCTTCCCCGTTTCATGATTGCGCTCTACGCGGCTCAACTCGTCCTGATCGTGGTGGACAGCGCCTTGAGCCTGCAGATTCCAGATGTGATCGTGCAGTCTCAAGAGGCCGATACGGGAAAAGAGGTGATGCGCGCCATCATCGCCGCCTGCGTCTGGATTCCCTACTTCCTGAACTCCCGGCGCGTGCGCAACACGTTCCGTAACTGACCCACTGCTGGACGGTCCTGGAGACGGGGACACACCGCCGGGACCCGACGAGCCGATCATGACGATACCTGAACAGCCGGTTCCGCTATCCCGCATTTACCGCAGCTTTGCGTGGGTCGGAGCGGTGTTGTTTGGCGGCGGCTACGCCATGCTGCCGCTGCTGGAACGCGAGGTCGTCGAGCGCAGGCGGTGGTGTACGCTCGCGGAGATGAGCGAGCTCTACGCGTTGGCGCAGGTCATTCCCGGAATCATCGCCGTCAACACGGCCCTGCTGGTGGGGCATCGCTATCGCGGCGCGACGGGCGCGGCGGTGGCGGCGCTGGGGATAATCAGTGCGCCGGTCCTGGTGATTCTAGCCGTGGCGTCGGCGTTTGCGTGGGTGTCTGAATGGCCGCTCCTGGCGCGGCTATTTGCCGGGCTCCGGCCGGCGGTGGCGGGTCTGCTGCTGGCCACGGCGCTGAGGATGATCGGACGCGGTGAACGCTGGGAACGGGGCGTGGCTGCGGGGGCGAGTCTCCTGCTGCTGACGCGGGCGTCGAGCCCGCTCGGAATGATCCTCGGCACGATCGCCGCCGGGCTGCTGTGGCATGCTTGGACCGTGGCGCAGGCGAGGAAAGGGACGGCGCGATGAGTGTCCTTTTCCAACTGATGGCGGTGTTTTTCAAGATCGGGTTCTTCACCATCGGGGGCGGTCTGGCCATGCTGCCGTTGATCCGGAGTGAGATGCTGGCGCACGGGTGGATGTCGGAAACAGAATTCCTCGACATTCTGGCCGTGTCGGAGATCACCCCCGGTCCGATGGCGATCAACACCGCGACGTTTGTCGGATTCCGCGTCGGTGGTGTTGCCGGGGCACTTGTGGCGACGCTGGCCCTCGTGTTGCCGGCACTGCTGATGGTGTGCCTGCTGGGGGCGGTGTGGCGGCGGACCCGTAACGCTCCCGCCAGCGTCCGCGTGCTGGCGCTGCTGCGTCCGGTGGTTGCCGGCCTTGTGCTGGCCGCCGCGCTGGGGCTTGTCGCCGCCTGCGTCCTGCCCGTGAGGATCGGAGCGGGGGGCTTTGACACACGCACGGTGGAGTGGCGCGCACTGGTGGTGTTTGCCGGTGTGGGGGGTGCGACGTGGCACTACCGGATCAATCCGCTTCTCGGCATGGCTGGCGGCGCGCTCGCCGGATTCGTGCTGTATAGCCTCTGACTGCGCTTGACAGAGCCGACTGGAAACGACATCATTCTGCGCATGTCTTGACTGCGTGGGGACCCTGAACAGGCGTGGTATAAGGGAGTGAATGAGCGTAAGCACGCGATGGAAACCGGCGACAGTCGGATGCCGCCTCTGGCTGGCGCTTGTCTCGTGTCTGGCTGTTCTAACGGGAGAATTCACGATGGGCTGTCGCACGGCGGAAGGGGCATCGGACCGCACAAGCGAGCCTGCGTGGCCGGTGTTTGCCGTTCCGCGTATGAATGCCATTCTCCTGAATGGTGACGCGACGGACTGGCGAGAAGACGGTTTCCGCGTGGACGCGCTGATTCCGGTAGCGGGGCCGATGCCCGCGCAACAGGTGTGCGCGGCTAGCATGCGGCTGGGCTGGAACGACGCCGGGCTGCTGGTGTTGCTAGACGTTTCGGGGAGTGACTGGAACGAGGCTGAGGCGATCACGGAACTCTTCAAGCGTGACTCCGTGGAGTTTTATCTCGCGCTGCACCCGGGCTCGACCACGCGCTGTCAGTGGGTGGTCGCTCCCGGCATGGACCCCCTCTTTCCCGATCCCCGCGTGCACCTTCAGATGTCTGCCACATCCCTCACGCGGATACCGCCGGCGGTCTCGCCGGACGTGGCGCGCATGCGGACCGAATCCGGATACCGGATGGAAGTGCTCCTGCCGTGGCAGACGCTGGGCATCACGCCCAGGATCGGCGACGAGGTGGCCTTCCAAGTGATGGTTAACAGCCATGATCGCAAGGGCCGTCCGGCAGACCATCTGCTCTGGTTCCCCATGATCGGTGCAGCGTTTGACAGTCGTAAGCTGCACCGGATCCGGCTGGCCGACACGGCAGCGCCGCCGGTCACGGCGCGTGCCCGCGTCCGAGCCAACCTCCGCGAGGATCAAACGGAAGGGGACGTCTTTGCACCGGCGGCGGCAGCGGGACGCGCGGTCCGCTTGCGGTCGCATGACGGGATTCTGGCGACCGGCGTGTTGGGCGCGGCCACCAACGGGTATGCCAGCACGACCCTGATCGGTCCCGGCACGGACGGGCCGCTGGTGTGGCTGGATGTGGACGGTGAGCTAGCGGATCTCATCCCGTTGGGCTTGCCGCGTGCGGAGATGGCGATTGAGACGCGTGTGCGCCTGGAACCGTCCGCATCGGGTTTGACGGTCGTCCTGTCCCTGCCGGACGCGCCGCCGCCGGGGTATCGCATCGCGCGTCGGCAGCCCGGTGAAGCGTGGCAGGTTGTGGCGGAGAGGGTCTCCGCTGGCGAATTCCGCGACACCGCCGTGAGACAGGAGACGCGTTACGAGTATGCCGTCACCGAGGCCGTCGTCGGGGCCCGTTCGGATTACTTCTGGGTCGGCAGCGCGCTGCCCCTGCGCGACACGCGCGGCTCCCTGCTGCTGCTGGTCGAACGCGCGCAGGCCGACGCGCTGGCACCGGAGATCCGCCGGCTGACGCTCGACCTGGTCGGCGACGGATGGCACGTCATTCGGCATGACGTGTCCGCCACGCAATCGCCGTCAGAGATCCGCCAGTTGATCCGCTCCGAATACGACCGCGCGTCAGCAGACGTGAACACGGTGCTGCTCATGGGTCACGTCCCCGTGCCCTACTCAGGAAACGTCTCTCCCGACGGTCATGGGGACCACGCCGGAGCGTGGCCAGCGGATGTCTACTACGGCGCGCTGGAGGGGACGTGGACCGACGAGACCGTGACGAACACGGGCAAGGGCCGACAGCGCAACGTGCCCGGCGATGGCACGGTCGATCAGAATCAAATTCCCGGACCGGTTCAACTGGCCGTGGGGCGCGTGGATTTTGCCAACATGCCCGCGTTCCGTATCGGCGAGACCAACCTGCTTCGCCGGTATCTGGATCGCGATCATGCGTATCGGCACGCGCAAATCCCCGTTGCAGACCGCGGCCTGATTCATGACGGCTTTTTCGGGCACTTGGAGCGCTTCGCTTACAGCGGGTGGCAGAACTTCACAACCCTGCTTCCGCCGGAGAACGTGCGAACGGTCACTTGGCCCAATGTCCAACCCGGCATGAGTCTGTTCTTTTCGGGTTGCGGCCCGGGCGCGCATAAATCGATGAAAGGGTTTGGCGATACAGCTGCCCTGGTCAAAACACCGGTTGAGGCGGTCTTTTCCCTGATGTTCGGCAGCTACTTTGGGGATTGGAACACGACCGATAATCTCATGCGGGCGGTCCTTGCCCACGAGCGTGGGGCGTTGACGTGCGGGTGGGCCGGCCGACCGCACTGGTACCTGCATGCCATGGGCCTGGGTGAAACCATTGGCGATGCGCTGCGACGGACGCAGAATAATGACGGCCGTGATTACCAGCCGACAGGCGCTTTCGCGCGGGGTATTCACGTGGCCCTACTTGGCGATCCCACGCTGCGCCTGCATCCCGTGCCGCCGCCAGCGGGGCTGCGTGTGCAATCGGCCGGGCGGGGCGTGCGGTTGGACTGGCAGGCTTCGCCGCAGCAGGTGAATGGCTATCACGTCTACCGGGCACACACCGAGTTCGGTCCCTACGAACGCATCACGAAAGAGCTGATCAAAGGGGTGACCGCAGCCGATCCAGACGGGACGACGAAACACTACTACCAGGTTCGAGCCGTTGTGTTGCAGGAATCCACCACCGGAAGCTACTTCAACTCGAGTCAGGGCATTTTCACCGGGCCGTCAGGTGTGGACAGTGGAAAATAGATGAGTCATTAAGGAAGGACATCTGATGAGTACGACATGCATGACGGAGTTGATGGCCGGTACCGTTTACGCCCGTTGTGACAACCGGTTCTGGCTGGTGCGTCTCTGCGGGATGCTGCTGGGTCGGCAGGGTGATGAGAGCGACCAGGGGTTCGCGCAAGGCGTGGCGCTGCTGAAGGTGGACGGGAAGCCTTTTGAGGCCGGGCAACTCGTGCTCGACACGGTTAAGGAGTCGCCCGCCGCCGTGCGCTGCGACTGGAGGGTAGGCCAGACGGGGCTCCGCCTGACGACGGCCTGGCAGGGCGATCCTGCAACCGGGGTGGTCAGCCGGCGGGATACCCTGTGCAACACCGGGGACAGGCCGGTGGTGCTGTCGCGCTGCCTGGCGCGGTTTGCGCTGTCATCGGTCCGCTACGCGTGCTACACCCAGGCCAGTAGTTGGTGCCGCGAGAACCAGGGCGCGTGGCAACCGCTGCATGCCGGCCTGCGCCTGAGCCATATGTCCGGGCGCACCACGGAGGGATTCACCCCCTATCTGGGCCTTCGCAACATGGAGGGGGCGCAGGGGATGGCCTGCCATGTCCTGCCCCGCGGAAATTGGACCATCCGGGTGGTCCCCAACGTGCCCTACACGGTGGTTGAACTGGGGCTCTCCGACGAGAACCTGAACCGGTCGCTGACCCCCGGCGAGTCCTTTGCGTTGCCGGAGATCCTCTTCCAGCCTCTGCCTGAGGGCGAGCCGCATCTGGCCGCGCCGGCGCTGCACCGGTATCTGGTGGCGGGCCGGCTGCGCGATGCGAAACCGGAAGCGCCGGTGGTCTATAACTCGTGGTTCGATCAGCACGAGGTTCTGGAGGTGCCGCGCCTGCGTCGGCAGCTCGCCGCCGCGAAGAAGGCGGAGTGCGAGGTGTTTGTGGTCGATGCCGGTTGGTATGGCGCGGGCGAGGGCGGATGGAGCGAGCAGACGGGTGACTGGCGCGAGAAGCGCAAAGCCGCCTTTCGCGGTCGGATGGGCACGTTCGCCGACGAGGTGCGTGCCGCGGGGCTCGGTTTTGGACTTTGGATGGAACCTGAGAAGTATGGGCCACGGGCGCCGCTTCGCAGCGAGCATCCGGAGTGGTTTATTCCGGTCGGTGCTTCGGCGCGTCTGGATTTGACGTTGCCGGCGGCCCGCGCCTGGTTGCGCGGCGAGATCGGGCGGTTGGTGGAAACGTATCGTCTGGCCTGGATGAAGGTGGACTTCAATTTCAAGCTCGATCCCGACGCCTCGGGCTCGGAACTGGCCGACTACACGGCCGCCTGGCACGGCCTGCTCGACGAGGTGCGTGCGGCCTATCCCGACACCTTCTTCGAGGGGTGTTCCAGCGGCGCCATGCGCGGCGACTTGGAAACCCTGTGTCATTTTGACGGCCACTTCCTGAGCGACACCTCCAACCCGACCGATATGCTGAGGATTCTGCAGGGCGGGTGGCTGAGGCTGCCGCCCGGCCGGATTACGATCTGGTGTGTGCTCCGATCGGCCTCGCACATCGTGCCGGGGTGGGGCACCAATGTGCAGAACGCGCCGCCTGTCACCCTGGTGCCCTGCGGTGCGGGTTGGTGGGATATGGAAAAAGCGGAGCTGGATCTTGCCCTGGTGGATGGGATGGCGAGCATGATGGGGCTCGGCGGCGACCTGGCGGGACTCGCGCCGGGGCAGTTGAAGCGGGTTGCCGAAGCGGTTGCGTTCTACAAGCCGTGGCGGTCTTTCATTGCCCGGTCCGCCGGCCACCTGCTGACGCCGCCAGCGTCGATCCAACAGCGCGATGGCTGGGTTGGGTTCCAACTCCAGAGTCCCGGAGAGGAGGCCAGTCTGGTGTTTGTCTACCGGCTTGGAAATGCCGGTGCGCCCCCGTCGCTATGCCCGGTTGGGCTCGACGCCACGAGGCATTATGCGGTCGAGATCGGATTTGGCGGCGAGAAGAAGACCGTGTCCATCGATGGCGCGAGCCTCCTGCGTGATGGCCTCTCCGCGCCGCCGTTCAGGATCGTGCATCGGCGCGCCTCGGTTTTTGTGATCCGGCCGGAGCGTCTCGCGGCGAAGGGCAGGCGCGCCGGGCGGAGCGGGAGCGGTGTTCCGCGCGCCGGGTAGCCGGCGCGCCGTCTTCATGGATTTCAAAAAAGAACGAATGGAGGAGTAGATGAACCGTAAGCAGATCGAGGTTTTCAAGAATCCCGGCAACGAATATCGCGGGGCGCCGTTCTGGGCGTGGAACGGCAAGCTGGAACCGCAGGAGCTGCGTCGCCAGATCCAGGTCATGCACCGCATGGGGCTGGGCGGCTTCTTCATGCACTCGCGCGTCGGGCTCGATACGCCATACCTGTCGCACGAGTGGTTCGATTGCGTGGAAGCCTGCGTGGACGAGGCCAAGAAGCTGAAGATGGGCGCCTGGCTCTACGACGAGGATCGCTGGCCATCCGGGGCGGCGGGCGGGTTGGTGACGAAGAATCCCAAGTACCGACTGCGTTCGGCCATGGTCAAGATGCTCGACACGGCCAAGGGGTTCACGTGGACGCCCGACACGCTCGCCGCCTTTGTGGCGCGGATTGAGGGCGTCGTGGCTCGCGACGTTCGCCAAGTGCCGCGCAACACCAGGCCGCCCAAGCTGGCCGAGGGCGAGAAGCTGGTGGCCTTCGTGGTAGAACTGCAGCCGTGCAGCAACTGGTATAACGGCTACACCTACCTCGACACCCTCAGTCACGAGGCGGTGAAGGCGTTCATCACGGTCACCCACGAAGCCTATCGCAAACGGTTCGGCAAGGAATTCGGCCAAGCGATTCCGGGCATGTTCACCGACGAGCCCAACTACGGGTACGTACTGGGATTCGACAACAATACCGGGAATCCCGGCGGGCTGCCTTGGACAGGCCGTCTGCCCGCCATCTTCAAGCAACGCTATGGCTACGACATCGTGCCCCACCTGATGGAAGTGGTCTTTGACGTTGAAGGCCATGCCATGACGCCAGCCCGCTACCACTACCACGACTGCATCACGCATCTCTATGTGGATGCCTTCAACCGCCAGATTGGCGAATGGTGCGCGAAGAATAAGATGATCTTTACCGGGCACCAGCTCTGCGAAGACTCGCTCTCCAGTCAGGTTGATAATGTCGGCAGTTGCATGCGCACCTATGAGCATATGCAGGCGCCCGGCATGGACCTGCTTACGGAGCACTGGCGCGTGTTCAACACGGCCAAGCAGGTCACGTCCGCCGCGCATCAGTTCGGCGCCAAGTGGCGCCTGACCGAGACCTACGGCTGCACGGGGTGGGACTTCCCGTTTGCTGGACACAAGGCGCTGGGCGACTGGCAGGCGGCTATGGGGATCAACCTGCGCTGTCAGCACCTCGCGTGGTACACCATGTCCGGGGAGGCCAAGCGCGACTACCCGGCCGGCATCTTCTACCAGTCGCCCTGGTGGGAACTCTATCCGAAGGTGGAAGACTACTTTGCCCGTATCCACGCCGTCATGACGCAGGGCGAGGAAGTCCGTGACCTGCTGGTGATCCATCCGGTCGAAAGCATGTGGATGCTGGTCCGGTCAGGATGGCGGAACCATCCGGAAACGCGAGTGCTCGACAAGGACTGCGAGAAGGCGACCGATTACCTGCTGGCCGCGCATGTCGACTTCGATTTTGGCGATGAGGAGCTCATGTCGCGCCATGCCGCCGTGGCCAAGGTCGGGGGCGCGCCGGTGCTGCGCGTGGCCAAGGCCCGCTACAAGGCTGTGCTGGTGCCGTCCATGAAGACCCTGCGGCGCAGCACGCTTGCGCTGCTCAAGAAGTTCAAGGCGGCGGGCGGTGTGGTGACGTTTGCAGGCGAGATTGCCGGGGCCATCGAAGGGGCGCCCTCGGACGACGTGAAGGCGTTTGCCGCCACGTGTCCGCACACGCCGGAGATCGGACCGGCCATGATTCCGCCCGTGGAGTCGGCGCGGCGTCTCTCCATTGCCGGGCCGGATGGACGCGAGATTGGTGCGGCGCTTTATCTGCTACGCGAGGACAAGGAGTCCTTCTATCTCTTCGTCTGCAATACCGGCGAGGATTTTGCGAACGCCACTGCGGGGCAGATGGGGCAGCCGCTGGCCCGTGATCGCAAGCTGGCGTTTGGAGACGTGCGCATCCGTGGCTTGGAGGGATGCGAGGGGACACCGCTGGAGCTGAATCCGGAGAACGCCGCTATTGTCGCGGCGCAGGCGTCTCGCAGTGGCAAAGGCTGGGAGATTCGAACCTCGCTGTCGGCGTTAGGGAGTCGGCTCTTCGTGATCCCCAAGGCGGCGAAGGGCGCGGCTGTTTCGCGGCCCGCACCAGTGAGCGTCGTGCGCAGCGAAACACTGGCAGACGAGCGTTGGCGCATCACCCTTTCAGAAGCCTCCAATCTGGTGCTCGATCGACCGCGCTACCGGATCGGCGACAAGCCGTGGCAGGTGGAGACGGATATCCTGCGTGTGGATAAAGCGGTGCGCGATGCGCTGGGCATTCCGCACCGCGGCGGCAACATGGTGCAGCCGTGGGCGCGGGAGAAGTCGGCCCAGCCGAAATCCACGACCGTCACGCTGGCTTACACGTTCGATTGCCAGGCGCTGCCGTCGGGCGATCTCTTCCTAGCGTTGGAAGAGCCGCAGACCTTCCGCGTCTCGCTCAATGGCCATGCGGTTACCAACACGGCCGAGTGCGGCTGGTGGGTGGATCGTTCCCTGCGGAAGTTGCCGCTGGATACCGCCTGCCTGAAGCTTGGCGCCAATGAGCTGGTGCTCGAGTGCGACTATGTCGAGACGCATCCGGGGCTGGAGATCGTGTATCTGCTCGGCAACTTTGGCACGGCGGTGCGCGACACGGCCGTTGCCCTGACGGCGCAGCCGACCGCACTCAAGGTTGGCGACTGGGTGGAGCAGGGGCTGGCGTTTTACAGCGGCTCCGTGGCCTATCGGCGCACGCTGGATCTGAAGCTGGCGGCAGACGAGCGGGTCTTTGTCCGTGTTCCGGACTATCGCGGCGTGGCCGTTCGTGTGCTGGTCAATGGGCAGACGGCAGGGATCATCGGCTGGCAACCGAACGAGGTGGACATCACTTCGCAGCTCAGTGACGGTCCGGTCGAGCTGGCGATTGAGGTGATCGGCCATCGGCGCAACTCGCATGGGCCGTTCCATCTCAAGGAAAAGTGGCCGTGGTGGACCGGGCCTGGCGAGTTCACGCGATCGGGCGATTCCTGGTTCGAGGGGTACCAGTTGGTGCCCTGCGGGTTGATGGCGCCACCGGTGGTGGAGGTTCGGAAGTAGCGGCTTTCTTAAGGTGTGAGCCTGAAGCCTCGCCCGCCCGCCCGACCCGTTCAACACTAAAGTTTTGAAAACAGCCACGCGGTGACGTATACGTCCTTCGTGTGACAAAACAACTGGCCCGGGTTGCTGAGCACGTCACACCAGCGGCAGGGGATCGGGGATGGCCTCCAGCGGCGGCAGGGGCGGCAGGCGGAGCCAGCGACAGGCGGCTTCCGGGGGCCCGTCCTCGGCTTCAAACCGATGCCGCCAGCGTTTCTGGAAGGCGAGCCCGTTGCGGGCCACCGTGGCGGCGTTGTTCCGGGCTGACGATCCCTGGGTGGTCGTGCTTTCGAAATGATACATCTCTGCGGCGGGTGTGTAGACCGCTCGCCAGCCCGCCTCGCGAAAGCGGTAGCAGAGATCGAAATCCTCAAACTGGACCGGGTGGAAGACCGGATCGAATCCGCCGTGGAGATTCAGGAGATCGGCTCGGACCATCAGGCAGGCGCTGATCAGGCACTGCACCTCGGCGGCAGCGGCCCAGGCGGGTGCGCCATTGGGCTCGCCGCGACCGCGAAAACAGACGTGGCCGCGGCGGGAGATGCCGACCCCGGCGCACTGAATCGCGACCCCGGGCGTGGGATAGACCAGCTTCGGCCCGACCAGCCCGACATCCGGTGCGATCTCAATCGCCTCGCGCAGGCGGGGCAGCCAGGCGCGGGTGCGCGGCGTGACGTCGTTGTCGTTAAACACCAGAAAGTCCCCCGTCGCCGCCGCAATTCCCTGGTTGCGGGCGGTCGAGCAGCCGACGTTTTCCGCGTTGCTGAGCAGGCGCACAGGGACCCCGCGCGCCGCGCCGAGGGGATATAATTCGTCCGCAACCCAGCGCGGTGTGTCGTCCGATGATCCGTTGTCCACCACCAGCAGTTCCCACGGCGCGTCACTGACGGTGTCGCGCACAAGCGCCGTCAGACACCGTCGCGTGACGGCGATTTGGTTGTAGGTGAGTGTGATGACGGAGTAGCGCATGCTCAAGCCCGTGCTGTGTGTCGCGGCGGAGGGGGCGCTTTCGGCCCCCGTCCGGATGATCAATTCGCCGATTCCGCAAGGTCCCGTGCCGCCGCCGCAATGGCGGCTATATCGGGGATGCAGGCGGACTCCAGGACTTTGGATGCAGGGATGGGGCAGTTGGGGCCGGCGAGACGCCGGATTGGAGCGTCGAGCGAATCGTAGGCCGCCTCGAAAATGCGGGTGGCGATTTCGGCGCCGAAGCCGCCGGTGACCGGGCCCTCCTCGACGATCAGCACGCGGCCGGTCTTCCGTGCCGCCGTCACCAAGGTCTCGGTGTCGAGCGGGGCGAGGGTGCGCAGATCCACCACCTCGGCGGTAATCCCCGCAGCGGCCAACTGGTGTGCGGCTGCCAGGCAGAGGTGGGCCATGTAGGACCAGGCGATGAGGGTGACGCGGTCGCCCGAGTGCGTGATGCGCGCGCGGCCGAACGGGACGGGCGGCGGCAGGTTCCCGCCGATTTTCCATCGGAGCGGGTAGAGCAGCTTGTGCTCCAGAAAGAGGACCGGGTTTGCGCCGCGCAGCGCCGTCTGCAGCAGCCCCGAAGCGTCGGCGGCGTCGGCCGGCGCGGCGATGCGCAGGCCCGGAATTCCGGTGAACAGCCGCTCGAGCGTCTGCGAGTGGGTGGCGCCATAGCCGCGGCCGCCGCCGGTTGGGGCGCGCACGACGAGGGGGCAGGGGATCTGGTAGATATAGTGCAGCTTGGCCGCGAGATTCGCAAGCTGGTCCACCGCCAGCGTGATGAAGTCCATGAACATGATCTCGACCACGGGACGGAGTCCGGCGGCGGCGGCGCCGATGGCGGCGCCGACCAGCGCCTGTTCGGAGATGGGGGTGTCGCGGACGCGGCCGGGGCCGAATTCGGCGAGCAACCCCTGGGTCACGCCGAACGCGCCGCCATAGGCGCCGATGTCCTCTCCCATCAGCATGACGGATGGATCGCGCCGCATCTCGGCGGCCAGGGTTTCACGGATGGCCAGGGTGAAGGTTTTCATAAGAATGACGAGGGAACACGGCGTCAGTCCGACGCGAAGACGCCTTCGGTGACGGTGGCGGGGTCGGGGGCGGGACTCGCCTCGGCGAAGCGAATGGCAACGGCGATGGCCTGTTCGGCGCGGGTGCGGCAGGCGGCGAAGCGCGCCGGGTCGGTGTTGCCGGCTGCGCGCAGGTGCGCCTCTAGGTGGCGGATCGGCTCGCGCTGCCAGGCGTCGGCCTCCTCGGCCGGGGAGCGATAGGCGCGGGGATCCCCCTTGGAATGTCCCGAAAGGCGGTAGGTCTCGCATTCAACCAGCGAGGGCCCCGAGCCGGCCCGGGCGCGCGCCAGGGCGGTTTCAACGGCCGCGCGGACATCGGCCACGACGTTGCCGTCGACGGCGCAACCGGGTATGCCGTAGGCGGCGCCCCGTTCGGCCAGGCGCGTGTTGGCGAGGCCGGCGGCGACGGGTGTGGACATGGCGTAGCGGTTGTTCTCGCAGATCACGACGAGCGGGAGGCGCCAGAGCGCGGCCAGATTGAGCGATTCGTGGAACAGCCCCTCATTGGCGGCGCCATCGCCGATGATGCAGACCACGGCGCGGCCGGTGCGGCGGTGCTGGGCTTCGAGCGCGAGGCCGCAGGCGAAGGCCATGCTGCCGGCGGTGATTCCGTTGGACCCGTAGAAGCCGAGCGCGGTGTCGGCCATCATCTGGCTTCCGCCGCGACCGCGCGAATAGCCAGTCGCCTTACCGAACATTTCGGCCATCATTCGTCCGGGATCACCGCCGACGGCGATGAAATGCCCGTGGCCGCGGTGCGTGCTGGTGAGCGCATCCCCCGGCCTCAGGGCGGCTGCGACACCCACCGCGACCGCCTCCTGGCCGATGCAGACATGGGCCGTGCCCATGATGCGCCCCTCCGAAAACAAACGCTCCACCGCCTCTTCAAAACAGCGGATCAACACCATGCGTTCATAACTTGCCCAATCATCCATGGAAATTCTCCGTCGATGCGGCACAGTGTAGCGACTTTTATGCCAATGCGCCAGTGGTCAGTTTGTATTTCGATAGAGGAAGTGCTTGCAATGAACCGCCAAATCGCTAATACTATCGCCTCACATTAGCTTTACCAGCGGATTTCAAGGAGGATGCAATGGGAACAGGTCGCACACTTAATAAGAAGCCCCGCACGCGCCCCGTAAAGAGCGAAGGCGAGCGTCGGCGTCGTCAGAAGGTTCAGAAAAAGCGCCTGATCGGATTGGGCGTCGCAGGCGCCGACGCTCAGAAACTGGCGCCGGAAACGGTTCGCATCATGCTGAAGCGACCGGCCAAGGTCAAGCTGGCGGTCGCGCGCAAGGCGGCCAAGGCCGTCGCCGCGGTCGTGTGAGGTCGGAACGGATTGCGGGTAGAGCGAAGCCGCCGGAACGCAGGGTGCGTCCGGCGGCGTTTTATTTTTTGATCGAGGTGTTATGATCACGGATCTTGCGTGTAATCGGTGCGAGGCGGTCCTGGCGGACTGGCTGGGACAGGCGTTCGCCGCCGCATTCGGGGCAGAGGCGGCGGGGGTGACGATCCGTGTGCAGCCGACCGTCGACGCCCAGTTCGGCGATTTTCAATGCAACGACGCGATGCCTCTGGCCAAACGGCTCAAGCAGTCGCCGCGCGTGATCGCCGAGGCGGTTATTCGGGCGTTGCCGCTTCCCGAGTGCATCGAAAAGGTCGGGGTGGCGGGCCCGGGATTCATCAACCTCACCGTCCATCCCGCCTGGCTGGCTGGTGAAGTGACGAGGCTTCTGGCCGCGCCGCGCTGCGGCATCCCGTCCGTCGGCACCGGCCAGACGATCATTATCGACTACTCCAGCCCCAATGTCGCCAAGCCGATGCACATCGGCCACATCCGTTCCACGGTGATCGGCAACGCCCTGGACCGGATGTTCCGCGCGCTGGGCTACACCGTCATCGCCGATAACCATCTCGGCGACTGGGGGACGCAATTTGGCATCCTCATCATGGGCTACCGCACGTTCCTCGATCCCGCCCGCCTGGAGCAGTCGCCCATCGAGGAGCTGGAGCGGGTCTATGTCGCCAGCTACAACCGGACGAAAGAGGATCCCGCCTGGATCGACACGTGCCGCGCCGAGCTGGTGAAGTTGCAGCAGGGAGATGCGGCGAACCTCGAGATCTGGAGGCGATTCATCAGCCTCAGCATGAGCGAATTCGAACGGATCTACGCCCGCCTCGGCGTCACCTTCGACCTGTGCAGGGGCGAGAGCTTCTATAACAACCGCCTGGGGGAGACCGTTGCGTTGTTGCACACGCGGGGGCTGTCGTGCGAGAGCGAGGGCGCGGTGGTCGTCCGGCTGGAGGACGAGGGGATGCCTGTCTGCATCGTTCGCAAGAGCGACGGGGGCTTCAACTACGCAACGACCGACATCGCCACCGTGCGCAGCCGCGTGGAGGAGTTTGACCCCAGCCGCATCATCTATGTCACCGACGAGCGGCAACAGTTGCACTTCAAGCAGTTTTTCGCCGTCTGTCGTAAACTCGGCTGCACGACCGATCTGGAGCACGTCTGGTTCGGTCTGATGCGGCTGCCGGAGGGGACGTTCTCGACGCGCCAGGGCAACGTGATCCGGCTCGACGCCCTGCTGGACGAGGCCGAGCGGCGCGCCCGCGCGATCCTCGACGCCTCGGAGTCGGCGATGTCCGAAGCGGAGAAGCGCGAGCTGGCGGCGGTGATTGGCATCGGCGCCGTCAAATACGCCGACCTGAGCCACGATCCCCAGAACATGATCGTCTTCACCTGGGAGAAGGCACTGGCGCTGGAGGGGAACTCCGGGCCGTACCTGCAATACGCCCATGCGCGCATTTGCAGCCTGCTCGACAAATATGCCGACCAGGTTCCCGGCCGCGAGCCGCGCGCCAACGCCCTGATCCTGGGCGACGCCATCGAAAAGGCGCTGGCGCTGCAACTGATGCAGTTTCCGGCCGCTGTCGTTCGCGCCGCCAATGCCTACAAGCCGAGTATTCTGGCCGACTATTTGTTCGCCCTGTCGCAGACCTATAGCAGTTTTTATCAGCGCTCGCCCGTGCTCAAGGCCGCTGCGGAGGTGCGCGACAGCCGCGTCTGCCTCTGCGCGCGCGTGGCCGACGTGTTGCGCGAAGGGCTGGGGTTGCTCGGCATCGGCACGCCGCGAAGGATTTAGATGCAAGATGAATGACGCGTTGCTCGCTGAGTCCGATTCACCCGTAGCGGCCGCCGATGGCCCAGGCGGCGAAAGTCTCGCCAATCATCGCTCTTCCCGTCAGTCTGCTCTCGGGTGGGAAGAGAGGATAAGTCGTCGGTTCCGCAACCTGTCCACACGGGGTGCCGCGCGTTGGCGTACGATGCCGGAGAGGCCCCGCACCCTGATCATGACGGTGCTCTATGCGCTGGTCGGAGCGGGGGGGGCCATTCTCTTTCTCAAGCTGACCCATTTTTTCTACGCCAAGGGCCTGCCAGTGATGGCGGGCAAGGGCATCTGGACGTTTGCCTGGCAGAGCTTTTTGTTGCTGGGAGGGTCGTCGTTGGCGGTTGGGCTGTTGCTTCATTTCGTCTGTCCGGAGGCGGCCGGGAGCGGCGTTCCACAGATCAAGGTGGCGTATTGGAAGCATTTCGGCGTGCTGTCGTGGCGGCCAGCGTGGGTGAAGCTGGTGGCGGGGGTGATTAGCTTGAGCGGCGGATCGAGTCTTGGGCGGGAAGGGCCGTCCGTTTTTGCCGGCAGCGCAGCCGCATCGGCGCTGGCGGGGACATTGGGTGAGACCCGCGCACGTCGGCGCGGAGCGACAGCGTCCGGCGCGGCGGCGGCGTTGGCGGCGGCGTTCAACACGCCGCTGGCGGGAATCACTTTTGTGTTGGAAGAGATCATCGGCGATATGAACAGCCGCTACCTGGGTCCTTGTATCGTGGCGGCCGTGACGGGAGCCTTTGCGGTCTATGCCTGCATCGGTCGGCAGCCGTCATTTGTCCTTCCCGAAGTGGCGGGCGTCGGCTGGTATGTCCTGGCATTGACGCTGCTGGTCGCGGTTGCGGCCGCCGGGGTGGGCGTGGGCTTGCAGCGGGGCACGATGTGGTTGCGTCGGCGGGTGCGTGAGCGCAGCCGGTTGCCCGTGTGGCTACGTCCGGTGGTGGGAGGGCTGACGACTTGGGTCCTGGGCGTCGCGGCGTTCATCGTGGTCGGACGTCTCGGGGTGTTCAGTCTGGGCTATGATGATCTGTCCGATGCCATGCAGCGGGGCATGGTTTGGCAGGTGGCGGCGGTTCTGCTGATCGCCAAACTGGGTGCCACGATCGCCTCATACGCCTGGGGAGGGTGCGGGGGTATATTTGCGCCCACGTTGTTTCTGGGTGCCATGACCGGGTTTCTGTGTGGCGGCGTGATGAATCTCGTTTCAGGCTGGACCGGCTGGGGAGGCGGGGTTCTGGGGCAGCACGAGATGATTGTGCTGGCATCGGTCGGAATGAGCGCCTGTTTTGGTGCCACGGTCCGTGCCCCGATGACGGCTATGCTCATGATCTTCGAAATGACCCATCGGTTTGAGATGATACCGGCGTTGATGATCGGGACGGTGGCGAGTCAGGCGGTAGCGCGTCTGATGACTGGCAAGATGAACTTTTATGAGGAGGTGCTGATTCAGGATGGGTATCACCCGGACGAGGTCGATCCGCCGCGCGATTTGCATTCCTGGCAGCAACAGTCCGTCCAGATCGTAATGAATACTCGCCCAGTCATGGTGGAGGATCGTTCGCCGGAATGTCTGCGAGGGTTTATGGTCGAGCATCGTTACAAAACCTTTCCGGTCGTCGCCGATGGGCGCTATGTCGGGGTAGTGCGGAGATCAGCGATGGTGGAGGCATTACGGACGGCAAGCGAGGTGCCGATCGAGCATGCGACGATCTGCAGCGGAGCGGAGACGATCCAGACGGCGGCGGCACGGATGGTGCGAGAATCCTCCGATGTGAGTGTGTGGGTCGATGTGAAGACGGGGGCGGTCAAGGGAATTGTCACCCTGCACGACCTCTTTCGTGCACAAAACCGTGCCGCCGTTTCGTGACGCTCATAAGGGCTCATAGGCTTATAAGGGACGGGCCTGAATGGCGGCCCCGTACCAGACCCTCGCGCCCGCCGCCGAACTCGGCTTCCCCTTCCTCCCCGCCCACGTCGTCCGCTGCTGCTATCGCCCCTTCGACGTCCGCTGGCTCTACTGGGAACCGGAGACCAAGCTTCTCGACGAGAAACGGAGCGACTATTTTCCGCAGGTGTTTGAGGGGAATATCTGGATTGAGGCACGGCAGAAGCAAACGCAGGAGAAGTTTGACCGCGGGTTCTTCACGCGGTATCTGGCCGACAATTTCGGCAACGGGCTGTCCACTTTCTTCCCCCTCCACCTCCGCTCCGACGGCTCGTCGCTGCTGGAGGCGGCGGGAGCGCGTCCGAACCTGAGCGAGGCGGCGGGCGCCTATCTGGCCCGTCTCGGCGCGGAGCCCGAAGATCTCTTCTACCACGCGCTGGCGGTGCTGCACGCGTCCGCCTACCGGAGCGAAAACGCGGGCGCGCTGCGGCAGGAGTGGCCGCGCGTGCCGCTGCCGGGGTGGGGTGTGGACGCGGCGTCCCGCCGCGTTTCTGACGGTGTGGACGCGACGTCCTCGTCGCGTTCCACGCGGCGGGACGCCGCGTCCACCTTGCGCGCCTCGGCCGCCGCGTGGCGGCGCTGCTCGACAGCGAGACGCCGGTGCCCGGCGTGACCTGCGGCTCGGTCCGCGACGACCTCAAGCCGATCGCGGTCTGCGTCCGCGCCGACGGCCGGCAGGTCAACCCCGACACGGGCGATCTCGACCTCACGGCCGGCTGGGGCCACGTCGGCCAGGGCGGCGTGACCATGCCGGGGCGGGGGAGGGTGGAGGAAACGCTCAACGCCCAACGTTCCTTGAATATCTACCTCAACGACACGATCCTGTGGCGCAACGTCCCCGAGGCGGTGTGGGCGTACACCCTTGGCGGCTATCAGGTCATCAAGAAATGGCTCTCCTACCGCGAAAAGCCGCTCCTCGGCCGCGGCCTCACCCGCGACGAGGTCCGCCACGTCACCGACAGCGCCCGCCGGATTGCGGCGCTGATCGGGATACGGGGGGAGTTGGATGTTGTTTACCGGAAGGTGGAAGAAACTGTAGCATCTATTAGGCTAAGCATATGACAAAGAAGAATATCCTGTTTGCATTATTCACAATACCGTTTGCCATACTGACAGTCATAACCATTCTTGGTGTTCTTGAGGTGATCAAGATTCGAGATGGATATCTTGACAAACTGTTTTATGTGCTCATCCTCGAACTTATAGCGTGCTTTAAGTTTGAATCCTGGAGACATCATTTCTCTTAAGGGGATACTGGATACTTCTCGTACGAGCAATGGGCCAGATATTGAGGCAGAAGATTTCACCTTAGACAAGCTGGTTGATCCTTAGTTCATATTGGCGCCCTAATGTGCAGGCGCGTGTTGACAATATACCAGGAATGGGATATTCTGGCCTCATGAAACCGCTTCATTGGTTGCACGGAGCCGTGAAGACGCCGCCGATGACCGCAAATGCGCGCAAGGAGATGGGCTTCCTATTGCGGTTGCTGCAGGACGGCGAAAGACTGGGGCTGCCACGCTCGCGCCCGATGCCCTCGATCGGCTTGGGGTGCCACGAGTTGCGTGTGACCGATGCGGGCGGCGAATGGCGGTTGGTTTACGCGCTTGCTGGTGGCGCTGTCGTTGTTCTGGACGTGTTTCAAAAGAAGACACGGGCAACGCCCCAGGCGGTTGTTGATCAGTGCACGAAGCGGTTGCGTGACTATGCGAAGAGAGGTGAGTAATGAAAGCCATCGGTAAGGGTTGGGTGGAAGGAAGTGTACAGGAGTTCTTGGATCTTTCCGATGCCGAGGCCGCCTACGTGGAGGCCAAAGCGGTTCTCACACGGGCCGTGAAGGAGCGGCGTTTGGCGATTGGGCTGTCCCAGGTTCAACTTGCGCACGCCTTGGGAACCAGTCAGAGCCGGCTTTCGTTCATCGAGAAGGGCGATCCCTCCGTCAGTCTTGATTTGACAATCCGTGCGCTGTTTGAGACGGGGCTCGATCGGAAAGGTGTCGCAGCCGTCATGGCGGGCAAGAAGTCTGGAAAGGATAAGATCTGAATGTTGAGCGTTCCCTGGACATCTACCTCAACGACACGACCCTCTGGCGCAACGTCCCCGAGGCGGTATGGGCGTACACCCTTGGCGGCTATCAGGTTCTCAAGAAATGGCTCTCCTGCCGCGAAAAACCGCTCCTTGGCCGCGGCCTCACCCGCGACGAGGTCCGCCACGTCACCGACAGCGCCCGCCGGATTGCGGCGCTGATCGGGATGCGGGAGGAGTTGAACGGGAACTATGCGGCAACACGAGCGGGCTGAGTGAGGAGCATGTGATGGAGACAAACAAAGCTGCTATTCCTGCCGAGCGGATCGAGCGGGCGATCTACCTCATACGCGGGCAGAAGGTCATGCTGGATCGTGATCTCGCCGCGCTGTATGGGGTCGAGACAAAACGGTTGAAAGAGGCTGTCCGCAGGAATATCGAACGATTCCCCGCCGACTTCATGTTCGTGCTTTCCGGCGAGGAATTTTCAAATTGGAGGTCGCATTTTGCGACCTCCAATTCCGACCGCATGGGGCTGCGTCATGCACCGATGGCTTTTACTGAGCAGGGCGTGGCGATGCTTTCCTCCGTGGTGAACAGCAGGAGCGCGATCGAGGTCAACATCGCGATCATGCGCACGTTCGTGAAACTGCGCCGGATGCTGGAGAGCCACACCAGGCTGGCCAGGAAACTTGCCGATCTGGAGGCCAGATACGATGAGCAGTTCCGCGTGGTGTTCGAGGTATTGAACGAACTGATGGCGCCACCCGAGCCAAAGCGTGCCCCGATCGGCTTCCGCGTGTGCGAACGTCCGGCTCGGTACGCGGTGCGGCGCGCGTGAACCGCTGCCGCCGGGGCGTGGAACGGGCTTTTAGAAAGGACCTTACCGCTGATGTCGCGATTCTTCAGGGTATCCTGCGATGGGGCGAAGGTGCGGATACGCCCGCGACTTCGCTTTGAGAAGGCTGAACTATGCAGACACTCGTCACACACACAAAGCAGGAAGAGATCAAGGCGCGACTCGTTGAGATTGAACGCATCGAGGGTGTTCGCATCCTGTACGCGTGCGAATCGGGTAGCCGGGCGTGGGGGTTCCCATATGCCCTGCGCCCGCTGCTCGCCTGCCTCTGGCTGGAGCAGGGGCGCGGACCTGTTCCGACTGAGTTCCAGACGCTTGTAAAGACGGTTGTTCGGCCGGGGCCGCTCTTGGATGCGATCAACGGACTGCTTGAAAGCAAGCGGCAGGGGCACGAATTGGGTGAAGGCGCGCGCATCCCGGCCTTCGATGACTTTCTGTAAGAGGATGGCCTTCTTGCAGAGGCCGAAGCGGTGACGCTCAAGCGCGTGTTTGCCTTCCAAGTGAGGCTCCTTGATACGTTTGCCTTGGATTCCGCTGGGTTCAGGATTGAACATTTCACCGGAATGAACTATGCTCTCCCGCATTCGCAACAGGTTGTAGCAATCGGCTGATAAAGGGCTGCGTGTATGCACGTTGAGGAAACCACGGATTGCCTGCTCTCGCTTCCCGCCGCCGGTGTCACCGGCTTCAAGCCATGGAATCCGGCGTCGGCGGGTTTCTTTGTGACCTCCGACCCGCCGGGCAGTCAGCTCGGATCGGGCGGCGGCACGGCCCATGTGCTCCATCAGGCGTGGCAGGCCTCGCCGGCGCGGCAGACCGGGGGGTTTGAGGCTTGGCTGGAGGCCTCGCGCAAGCTGATTGTCCATGGCAGCGGCCAGAGCCGCCGTCTTCCGGCTTATGCCGCCGAAGGAAAGCCGTTGCTGCCCTTGCCGCTGTTGCCAGCGCGCGCGGGACAGGCGCCCGATCAGCGGCTCATCGACTTTCAACTGGACGCCTACAGCCGCATCCTCCGTCATGCGCCCGCCTCCTACCGGGTGATGATCACCTGCGGCGATGTCCTGCTGACGAACCCGGCGTTCACCCCTGCCTTTCCTGACGCCGATGTCTTGATCGTCGGCATCCGCTCGACGCCCGACGAGGGGAGCCGCCATGGCGTCCTGTTCTGCCGCAACGCGGCGACGGGCGCCCTGGATTTCTTCCTGCAAAAGCCGCCGCCCGAAAAGACCCGCGTGCTGTCCGACTCCCACGCCTTTTACCTCGACACCGGCGTGTGGCTGCTGAGTGCACGCGCCGTCTCGGTGCTCGTGCGCACGTGCGGCTGGTCGTCCGAGACCCAGACGTATGCGGGCGGCGCGCCATCGCACTACGAATTGTTTGACCGTTTCGGCCTCGCCCTCGGGGCGTCGCCTGTTGCGCCTGATCCCCAGATCTCCGCGCTTTCCGCAGCGGTCCTTCCCCTGCCCGCCGGGCGCTTCTTCCATTTTGGCACCAGCCGCAGCATCATCTCCTCCGCCGTTGAGTTGGCCCAGGCATCCGAGCGCGCCCATGCCGTGGGACTGGGCTCGGCGGAGGCGCACGAACATTGCCTGAGCATGAACGCCGACCTGCGTGTGCCGCTCACGGGCGCGAACCGGCTGCTCTGGATCGAAAACGCCGTCATCCCCGCCGATTGGACGCTGCGCGACCGCCACGTCCTCACCGGCATCCCCGCTAACACCTGGGCGCTTGATCTCCCCTCCGGCGTCTGCCTGGACTGCATCGGCCTGCGCGCCGAGGCAGGCGTCTGCCTGCGCGTCTACGGCTTTGACGATCCCTTCCGCGGGGCGCTGACCGACCCCGCCACGCGGTGGATGGAACGCTCCTTTGCCGACTGGCTGAAGGCACGCGGCCTCTCCTGCCAACAGGCGGGGCTTGCCCCAGACATCGACATCCAGGACGCGCCGCTCTTTCCGAGGCTCGCTGCGGACGATCCGCGCTGCGGGCCGTTGCTCGCGTGGATGACGGCGCTCAGCCCCACCCCCGATTCCGCATCCCTCCGACTCTGGCTGGACGCGCCGCGAGTCTCGGCGTCGGACCTGCTGTGCCGGGCCGATACGGCGGCGCGCGGCGCCGCGCGCTCGGATGCCGTCGATGCCGTTCTCGCCGGCCAACCGGCTCAGGCCTGGCAGAAGCGCTGCCTGTCGCTCGATCTCGAAGCCGTCGCGCGCCGGGTGGAGGGGGCTCCGGCCGCCGCCCTTCCGCCGCCGTTGGAGGCTCAGGGCAGCAACGTCTCCGAACTGGCCGCCGTGCATGACGTGGCCTTGCGTGACCGGCTCACCTCCGCCGTCGCTCGGCCCAACCGCGCCGCCGGTCGTCTGCGCGACCTGCTGGTGGCCAAACTGGCCGTGGCGCCGGTTTCGCCTCGCCGCGCGGCGGGAGAGGATCAGATCGTGTGGGGGCGTGCGCCCGCCCGCCTCGATTTTGCCGGCGGCTGGACCGATACCCCGCCCTATTGCCTCGAGCACGGCGGCCGCGTGGTCAATCTGGCGGTCAACCTCAACGGTCAGCCGCCGGTGCAGGCGTTCGCGCGCGTCTGCGAAAAGCCGTGCCTCGTGATTCGCAGCATTGATCTCGGCGTCGGAGAGGTGATCGAGACCACCGAAGACCTGCTGGCCGAAGAGCGGCTCGGCAGCGGTTTCGGCATCGCCCGCGCGGCCTTCCGCCTCGCCGGGTTCGACCCCGCCTTCAACGCCTCGGGTCGCGGCGCGCCGCTGGCTCAGTTTCTCCGCGACACGTTTGGCGGCGGCATCGAGCTCACCCTGCTCGCCGCGATTCCCAAGGGTTCGGGGCTGGGCACCAGCAGCATCCTGGCCGCCACCCTGCTCGGCACGCTCGGCGACCTCGCCGGCCTGCACTGGAACGAGCAGGATCTGTTTACCCGCACCCTCGCGCTGGAGCAGATCCTCACCTCCGGCGGCGGCTGGCAGGACCAGGTCGGCGGCATGGTCGGCGGATTGAAGCAGATCGAAAGCGCCCCCGGCCTGCAGCAGAAGCCGGTCATCCGCTGGCTGCCGACCTCGATGCTCGATGCGGCCATCGCCGACAAGCGGTTCCAGCTTTATTACACGGGGCTGACACGCGTGGCGCACAATATTCTGGGCGAAATTGTGAAGGGGCTTTTCCTCAACGACGCCGAGCGTATCCGCACCATCGAGGCGATCGGCTTGAACGCCGACTTCGCCGCAGAGGCGCTGCAGCGGAACGACTGGCCGGTTTTTGTCGAGGCGATCCGCCGGAGCTGGCTCCTGAACCGCATGCTCGACACGGGAACCAATCCGGCCGAGGTGCAGGCGATCATCGATCGCGTGTCGCCCTGGCTCGCTGCCACCAAGCTGACCGGCGCGGGCGGCGGCGGCTACATGCTCCTGCTAACCGACACGCCGGAACAGGGAGCGCGCCTGCGCCGGGAACTGCTGGACAACCCGCCGAATGGGCGCGCCCGCTTTGTCGATGTCTCCATCTCGCACTCCGGCCTTGAAATCACCCGCAGTTAAGGAACTCAACCATGCGCATCTCCGTACCCGGCCGTATCTGCCTGTTTGGCGAGCACAGCGATTGGGCGGGCACCTACCGCCGGATCAATGCCGACATTCCCGCCGGCGAGGCGATCATCACCGGCACCAATCAGGGGGTTCACGCCGAGGTCTCGCCGCACCCAGGCCGGCTGATCCTCCGCACCACCCTCAACGACGGCTCCCGCCTCCCTGAATGGTCGGTCGAGATGTCGGCGCCGGCCCTGCTTGAAGCCGCCCGCGAGGGCGGGTTCTACAGTTATGCGGCGGGCGTGGCCTATCAGATCCTCGTGAATTACCGCGTGCGCGGGCTCCTCATCGACAATGACCGCACCGACCTGCCGGTCAAGAAGGGGCTGAGCTCGAGCGCGGCGGTCTCGGTCCTGGTCGCGCGCGCGTTCAACCGCGTCTACGACCTCAAGCTGACCGTGCGCGGCGAGATGGAGCTGGCGTATCTCGGCGAGATCACAACCCCGTCGCGCTGCGGCCGCATGGATCAGGGCTGCGCCTACGGGGAGCGCCCGATTCGCATGACGTTCGACGGCGACCGGATCGACGTCGAGGAGCTGGTTGTCAGCCGCGACATCCACATGGTGCTCGTCGATCTTCACGCCACCAAGGACACGCGCGAGATCCTGAACAGCCTGAACCATTGCTACCCCTTTGCCGAAACCGAGACCGCGCGCAACGTCCAACGCTGCCTCGGGGAGCAGAATCGCGAGATCGTCGCCGAGGCCGCGCGTCTGCTGAAGCTGGGAGACGCCGCAGGGATCGGTGCCCTGATGACTCGTGCGCAACGGCTCTTCGACGAGCAGGTCTCGCCCGCCTGTCCCGCGCAATTGTCCGCGCCCGTCCTGCACCGCCTGCTGGCCCATCCTCCGCTGCGGCCGCTGATTTACGGCGGCAAGGGCGTGGGCTCGCAGGGCGACGGATCGGCCCAGCTCATCGCCCGCGACGCCGCCGCGCAGCGCGAGATCATCCGCATCGTCGCGCGCGACCTGGGCATGACGGGGCTTCCCCTGACGATCCAAACCGGCAGCCGCGTCCGCAAGGCGGTCATTCCCGCCGCCGGTTTTGGCACCCGGCTCTTCCCCGCCACCAAGGCGGTGAAGAAGGAACTGTTTCCGGTTGTCGGCGCCGATGGCCGCGCACGTCCCGTGATTCTCGCGATCGTGGAAGAGGCCATGGCCGCCGGGATCGAGGAGGTGGCCATCCTGGTGCAGGCGCGTGATCAGGAGACGTTCCGAGAACTCTTCCACACGCCGCCTTCCGCCGAGCACTACAACAAGCTCTCCAAGGCCGATCAGCAGGCGTGCGACCGGCTGATGGCGCTGGGACGCCGGGTCACGCTGCTCACCCAGGATACGCAGGAGGGCTTCGGACATGCCGTCTATTGCGCCCGCAGGTGGGTGGGGGGCGAGCCGTTCCTGCTCATGCTGGGCGACCATCTCTACACCTCCGACACCGCCGCCTGCTGCGCCCGGCAGGTGCTGGAGGCCTTCGAGCGCACCGGGAAAAGCGCCGTGGGGCTGCTGGGGACGCCCGTCACCGACGTTCATCACTACGGCTGTGTGACGGGCGTGTGGCGCCGCGAGCACGTCGGCGAGATCCTGGACATCTCTGAATTCGCGGAGAAGCCGACGGCCGATTACGCCCGCGAACACCTGCCCGTTGACGGACTCGCTGCCGATACCTTCCTCGCCGTGTTCGGCATCTACGCGCTCAAGCCTGCGGTTTTCGACGCGCTCGAAGACAACATCCGGCTCAACATCCGCGAACGGGGCGAGTTCCAGCTAACCTCCTGCCTCGATGCCATCCGGCGCCACGATGGCTTCGTCGGGATTTGCGTCCGTGGCCGACGGTACGATATTGGCATGCCGTTCGCGTATGTCGAAAGCCTCGCCGCCTTCAGCCGCACGCCCCTCGTGCGGACGGAAGCCCCGTGCGCGGCCACCTGATTTTCCACGGTTGTCGCCAACATTCACATCCCGGATCCAAGCCAACCGAGCACCGACCCATGTCAGCACCGCCCCATCAACCCAAAATCGGACTTGTTCTCGGCAGTGGCGGCGCCCGAGGCTGGGCGCATGTCGGGGCGCTTAATGGCCTCATCCGGCACCGGGTTCCTCTCGTGTGTGTCGTGGGCACGAGCGCAGGCGCCCTGTTTGGCGCGGCCTTTGCGGCAGGGCGTCATGACGTGGTCAACGCCCTTTCGAACACGTTGGATCGGCGGCGGCTGTTCGAACTGTTTGTCGAAATCAGCCTGTCCCGGTCCGGGCTTCTTTCGGGCCGCCGATTGCAGCGATTGATCCGGGAGCTGACCGGCGGCAACACCTTCGGTACGCTCAACCTGCCGTTTGCTGCGGTTGCCACCGATCTCAGAACCGAGCAGGAGGTCGTGATTGACGCCGGGCCGGTGGATCAGGCCGTGCGGGCGAGCATCGCCATCCCGGGCATCTTCACACCCGTGCTGCGCAACGGCTGTCTGCTGGTGGATGGTGGGCTGGTCAACCCCCTGCCGGTGAGCGTCGCGCGGGCAATGGGCGCGGATTTCGTCATCGGCGTGGACGTCAACCTGAATGTGTCCGAGCTGGGCCGGACGCCGCGCGATCCCCCGCCTGTGGCTCCGCGACAGGAGGCTGTCCCGGCCCTCGCAGAGGACGGCGGACCACCGGCAGCCTGGCGTCAGATGATCGACGACTGGTCGTCCAAGCTGCCTCCGCTGCGGCAGGCTTCACAAGCCGCACTCGCGCGCTGGTTCAAGGTCGCTCCCGGATCGGCATCGATCTTCGAGGTGCTCACGCAGACGCTCCGCCTCGTTGAAAACCAGATCACGCGGGCCCGCCTCGTGCAGGAACCGCCCGACTTGCTGGTCCAGCCTGCCGTCGGGCACATTCAGACGCTCGAATTTCAACGTGCCCGCGAAGCGGTCGCCGCCGGCGATGCCGCCATGGAGCGGGCGCTGTTGCACATGGATCAAACAAGCAAGAGGGAGGTATCGGCATGATTCAGTTTCGTGTGAATGGCACCACATGCACGCGCTGCGGACAGTGCGTGCTCGACTGTCCGTCGCAGATCATCGAGCGGTCCGGCGACGCGCCGCCCCGGATCCGCGCGGAGAACGAGGGGGATTGCATCCAGTGTCAGCACTGCCTCGCGGTCTGCCCCGCAGCGGCGATCTCGATAAGCGGGCGCGACCCCGCCGCCAGCATCGCGCTCGCCGGCGGCTCGCTCCCGACGCTGGACGCGATGACCAACCTGATCCGGGGGCGTCGCAGCGTCCGCCGCTACCGGGATGAGAATGTGGATCCGCGTTTGCTGCGGCGCCTGCTGGCGGCGCTCGGAAACGCCCCCACCGGATGCAACCGGATGGGGCTGACGTTCTCCGTGGTCGACGACAAGGACGCCATGCAGCGGTTTCGCCTCAAGGCGTTGAACGGATTGGCCGAGATGACGAAGGCGGGGCTGCTGCGGGATCCCTCTGGCTTCATCAGCGAGGCTGCGCCAGCCTGGTTCGACCAGGGCGTCGACATCATTTTTCGGGGCGCGCCGCATCTGCTGGTAGTCTCGGCCTCCCTCGAATCCGCCTGTCCGCAGGAGGATGTGAACCTGGCGCTGGCCTATTTTGAACTCATGGCCCAGAGCGCCGGTCTGGGCACGGTCTGGTGCGGGCTGGCGAAAATGGTGCTGGAACAGCTACCGGAGCTCCGGGAGGTTGTGGGCGTGGCACCGGGACAGTACTACTACGCCATGCTGTTCGGTCTGCCCGCCGTTCGCTACGCCCGGACGGTGCAGCGCGACGAGGGCGCGCGCGTCCGGCGCATACAGATGCCGTGAGAGAAGGGGCGAGTACGATGGAGTAGGGCTCGACCGGATGGACTCGTATTCTATGTCCCCTGTTTCTCCTTATAAACGAGGCTCTTGCAAAACCCCCGTGGCACGGGCGTCCCGCCCGTGAAACACGGGCAAGATGCCCGTGCCACGCCCGTACTGACGGGGTTTTGCAAGAGCCTCAAACGTAAACTCGCAACGAATGGAGCGGAACACGAGAATCAGATCCGCTTTCTTCTCCACCCCTTCACTTCGCTCCACGGAAAGAAGTAGACCGAGTAGACCACCGCATAGATGAAGAAGGACTCGATCTTCAGGATGTGGCAGAAGGCGAAAAAGAAGATCAGCAGGTGCATCCGCACGACGTTGATGTAGGGTCGGCCCATCGCGTCGCCCAGATCGTAAGGCTTCGTGTCCGGCGTCTCGGTCAGCCAGCCCGCCGCGAAACTGCGGACTGGCTTAAACGGGCGTTCGCCCTCGATCGCCCGGATCAGAGGAAAAAACACCTGTTTCCTTTCCGCGATGAGCGCCGGGATGAGAAAGAGACCATAGGGTTGCAGGAGGTGCCGGAATACCAGCGCCCACAGCAAGGGCGGATTCATGAACGCCTCGCCGAAACCGTCGCTCGGCATGCCGTCGATCGGGAAGAACTGCCGCAGAAACACCGAGTGAATCGCGTGAAAGCCGCAGAAATGAAGCGAGAAGAAACCCAGAAAGAACAGGCCGACCATCAGCCCAATCAGGATGGCCGGCAGGCACTGCGTTCGCTTGATTTCTTTCTGACGGAGCATCCGAATCCCGGTGGCGGCCCCGCCGCTCAAAATCGACAGGATCGTCAGATACCCCGTGACCAGACTGCATAACCACAAGCTCCAGACCAAGTCCGTTGTGTTCCACTTGAATAAATAGGCCTGCCCCAAACCTAGCACGAATGCAAAAAAATCCGGCAGTATCCTGCGGAACCCGTTCGTCTCGGTGTCTGGAATCTTCTCTTTCCTTCTCACTCATCTCCTTCATGTTTGTGGTGCGAACGGTTGTTCCAGGGTTCTATCAACTCCGCCGGAATCCACCCTCTCAGGGAGTTGAAGAGGGCGATGCCATCGGTGGTGCGGAGGTCGTCACGGGTGAGGGTACGTTCGGTGATGCGGCCCGTGCGCAGCAACCGGTCGCGAAAGACGCCGGGGAGGAGGCCGCTGGCGAGGGGAGGGGTGAACCAGCGGCCTTTGTTGCAGAGGGCGATGTTGGCCACGGTCGTCTCGGTGATTTCACTGCGGGTGTTCCAGAGCAGCACATCGTCTGCCTCGGGCAGGTTGACGCGGGCGTTGTCGTAAAGGGTTCGGCAGGTTGTCTTGTGTCGCAGCAGCGTCAGATCGGGGTCGATCGGTTGTGCAGCGAGGGCGATGCGCCACGGCCGGCCGACCGGCGGCGGCGCGGGGGCGGTCTCGACGACGGGCGGGCCGGCGCGGGGAATGAGCAACCGGACGCGCAGGGAAGTGTCGGCGTTGGCGACGGCCGCATTGAGGCAGCGAAGTACGGTGGAGGTGTCGCAGGGGAAACCGAGGAGGCGCGCGGAGGCGACGAGGCGGCGCAGGTGGCTGCGAAGAAGGAAGAACCCGCGTTTGGGTCGCCAAAGGACCGTTTCGAGCAGGCAGAGATCGGCGGGGGGCGCGTCGAGGATGCGGGTTTTGGCGAGCGCTTCGGCGTATTCGCTGCTTGCGCTGGAGTCCCAGACGATCCCGCCACCCGTTCCGTACTCGGCGGTGGCGGCGGCGTGATTCACCGCCACGGTGCGGATGGCCACGCTGAACTGGGCGCGACGGCCGGGCGCGACGTAGCCGATGGCGCCGGTGTAGACGCCGCGCGGGGATGATTCGAGCGTGGCGATCAGATCGAGGGCGCGGATCTTCGGCGCGCCGGTGATCGATGCGCAGGGGAAGAGCGCCGCGAGCAGGTCGGCGAGTCCGGCGTCGGTTCGCGCTTCGACATCGGAGGTCATCTGCCAGACGGTCGGATAGGGTTCGACGGTGAAGCGGCGGGGGACGCGCACCGTTCCGGGGATGGCCACGCGGCCGAGGTCGTTGCGGATCATGTCCACGATCATCACGTTTTCCGCCCGGTTCTTCGGCGAATTGCGGAGGGCGGCGCGAGCGGCGCGATCTGTGGCGGGCGTGAGACCGCGGATGGCCGTCCCCTTCATGGGGCGGCAGAGCACGTGATCGCCGTCGAGGCGAAAGAACAGCTCGGGCGAGGCGGAGCACAGGGTATGGCCGTCCAGACGGATCCAAGCGGCGTAGCGGCTCTGCTGCGCGGCGGCGAGCGCCAGGAACAGGGGCCAGGGATCGCCGTCAAACGGGGCGCTCAGACGGAAGGTGTAGTTGACCTGGTAGGTGTCGCCTTCGGCGATATGGGCGCGGATGCGGTCAATGCGGCTGGCGTAGACGGCGGGCGATTCGGATGGCGTCCAGAGGAGCGTTGGTGGCCGCGCGGCACCGGGCGGAAGGGCGTCGAGCCTCTCGGCGCGGCGGTAGAGTCCGAACCAGACCAGCGGCAGAGCGGTTGGCGTGACAGGCGGTGGCTGCGTGCGGCAGGCCGGGTCACATGCGGGGGCGGCCTCATAGGCGATGTAGCCGGCGGCGAACAGGCCCGCGCCGACACCCGCCTCGACGCGGCGCAGCAGGGGTTCGACCTCCGCCACCGTGCGGGCGGTGAGGATGCGCTCCGGGTCGGAAAAAGCCAGCCAGCGGGGCTCGCCTGTTGGCGGCGAGTCCCGCAGTATAACGGTTCCGGGTGTGTCAGGGGAGAGTGGCATTCACTAGTCGCGATCCGTGGCCTCGGCACGTGTCATTCGTGAGGGGCTGGAGCGATCACGGCCGCTGGCGTGGCAGCGGGGGCGTGCGTGTCAGAGGCTTTCGGAATGGGCTTGAGCACCATCATCCCCCAGGCGACCAGGCTGGTCAGCAAACCGACTACCGCGCCAATCTTGAGCCATTCCATGAATCCGATATGCGCGTGGTAGCGTTTCTCGTACATGCCGAGGGCGACGATGTTGGCGGTGGACCCGATGGCCGTGATATTGCCACCAAAACAAGCGCCGAAGAGGAGCGCCCACCAGAGGAGCGAGAAACTGGCATCGCTGTTCTGCAGCACCTGGATGACCGGGGTGAAGGCGGCGACAAAGACAATGTTGTCGACAAAAGCCGAGCCGATGGCCGAGACGAACAGCACGAAGGGGATCATCGCCTTGGGGCCGCCGGTTACCAGGGCGTTCAGCTTCTTTGCCAGTTCCTCGGTGACGCCCTGCTGTTCCAGTCCGCCGGCCACGGCGAAGAGCATCATAAAAAAGAGGAGGGTCCACCATTCAACCTCATGTTCGATGTAATGGCGCGCCCGCTTGGGTCGGTAGAACATCAGCAGGCCGGCGATGATCAGCGGCGTGATGATCAGGAAAGCGTTTTTGTTCTGGGCCGCGATTTCGGGGAGGACACCGGGGCCGACCAGTCCGAGCAGAAGTTCGAACTGGTGGTGGCAGGCGATCAGAGCCACGGTGCCGAGCAGGATCACCAGGCCGCGGCGGTGGGGGATGCGGAAGAGCGGGCCGAGCCCCTCGTTGGCGCTGCGGCGCTCGGCCATCCGCACCGACATCAGCCGAAGATCTTTGCGGAACCAGACCATGCAGGTGGCGGTGGCGACAGCGAGGCAGACGGCGGCGACCGGGGTCGCGTGCTGCAGAAAGTAGCCGAAGGTGAAGCCGGCCTTGGTGCCGATGAAGACGCCGACCGGATTGCCGAGCATGGTCGCGGAAGAGCCGATGTTCGTGGCCATAACCGAGATCAGCACAAACGGCGTGGGCTTCAACTTCAGGGTGTCGCAGACTTGGAAGACGAGGGCCAGCATGACGACGATCGAGGTCACTTCGTCGACCACCGAAGCCATGATCGCAGAGAGCAGGCAGAGAATCAGGGTAAAGATCCAGCCGTTCATCTTACGGAATCCGATGACGCTTTGGATCAGCCAGGTAAAGAGGCCGAGGTCTTTGAGGACGCCGACAATGGTCATCATGCCGATGAGGAAGAAGATAATGTCCAGTTCGGTCGCGGCCAGCATCCCCTTGAGGGTGAACACGCGCGTGCCGATCAGCAGGGCGATGCCAAGGAAAGCGGCGGCGAGGCGGTATTGCCAGAAGAAAAGCGTGGTGCAGATCACGGCGATGAAGGTGCAGACCGAGATCACCTGGTTCGTCTGGTGGGCGATGCCGACCACATGCGCCAGCCAGCCGAGGGTGCCGGTGATCGTGACCAGGGCGGCGGCCTTGGCGAGTTGTTCCCTGACGGATACGGGATGCGGGTTGCTGGAGGTGCTCATGGGTTCAGGCCCTGAAGATTTTGTGGAGGAAGGTGCGGAGGGTGATGACGCCCATGAGGCGTCGCGCTTTCAGCACGTAGCATTGGACGACGTTCTGACGGGCGAATTCGGCGGCCACCTGGATGGCGGGCGAGCCGACCTGAACGAAGGCGAACCGTTCGGACATGATCTCGCTCAGCCAGGTGTTGTGCTCCTTGCGCAGCACCTCGGCAAAGGGTTCGAAATTCTGGATCGGCGAGAGATCGTCCATCCACAGCAGGTAATCGGGGAGGCAGACGTTGAGCAGGGCGCTGGCGCTCACGACGCCCACGAGGTCGCCCTCCTTGTCGACTACCGGAACTTCGTCGATGTCATTGTCAGACAGGATGTCGATGGCCGCTTTGAGGCTGGCGTTGTCGCGCAGGGTGATGCCGGGCGGCGTCATGATGTCGGCTGCGCAGATGTAGGCCGGCAGTTTCAGGCCCCCGGTCTGGAAGAAGCGCAGCACCTCTTCTGCAGTCTTCAGGGCGGCCAGGTGCTGGGTCGCGTCGTCCTCGCGCAGGATGCCAGCGATCGAGCGGAGGGTCTGCAGATAGAGGGTCGGTTTGTCCATCGGCACCAGCACAAGGAGCACCAGATAGATGGTGTGGCCGTCGAAATGGAACCCCTCGCGCGAGGTGGCGACGGCGACATAGGGCCGCTCGATCCCGGAGAGCCGGGCATGCGGAATGGCGACGCCATGGGGCATCACCGTAGAGGTCGCCTGTTCGCGGGCGATGACCGCTTCGGTGATCGCCTGCGGGTCGGCGATGCCATGGTTGCCGGCCAGGCGGTAGACGAGGGTACGGATGACGTCGTCATGATTCCGTTGCGGCGCCTGGCAGAGGATGTCTGGCACGCCGAAGAAGGAGACCAGGTCGGTCTTGGATGCGGGGATGGAGTCAGGCATGGGCGCCTCCGCAGGGGTTACACGTTGAACAGGAAGTGCATGACGTCGCCGTCACGCACTTCGTACTCCTTGCCCTCCAGACGCAGAAGCCCGGCACCGCGGCAGGGGGCTTCTCCGCCGAGGCGGACGTAGTCGTCGAAAGAGATCACCTCGGCTCGGATGAATCCGCGCTCGAAGTCGGTGTGGATGACGCCTGCGGCCTTGGGCGCCGCCCAGCCGCGGTGGAAGGTCCAGGCGCGGACCTCGATGGGTCCGGCCGTGAAATAGCTGGCCAGCCCCAAGGTATGGTAAGCCATGCGGATCGTCTGGTCCAGTCCGCTCTCCGAGAGGCCGTACGAGGAGAGGAAGTCGGCCCGTTCGGCGTCAGACATGCCGACCAGTTCCGATTCCATCCGCGCGGAGATCACGACAATATCGGCTCCCACGGAGGTGGTATGGGCGCGCACCGCCTTCACCGCCGCGTTATCGGCGGCGAGTTCGCCCTCGCCGATGTTGGCGCAGTAGATCACCGGCTTGTCGGTGAGCAGTTGCAGTTCGGCGAGGGTCGTCAGGATCGGGTCGGAGTCGGCGCGCGCGAAGGAGCGGGCCGGCGCGCCGGTGTTCAAATGGGCCATCAGCGCCGTCATGGCCTCGACCTCTTTGCGCAGATCCTTATCGGCGCGGGCCTGCCGGCCGACCCGGTCCAGGCGCTTCTCGAGCGCCTGCATATCGGCCAGCACCAGCTCGGTCTCGATGATGCCGATGTCGCGCAACGGGTCGACGCCAGCCTCGACATGCACCACGTTGTCGTCGTCGAAACAGCGGACCACGTGCAGGATCGCGTCGGCTTCGCGGATGTTGGCGAGGAATTTGTTTCCCAGCCCCTCCCCTGTGGAGGCGCCGCGGACCAGGCCGGCGATGTCGATGAAATCGACGGTGGCGTGGATGATCTTGCCCGGCTTGGCGATTTTGGCAAGCGCCTCGAGCCGGCTGTCCGGGACGGGCACCGTCGCCTTGTTCGGTTCAATGGTGCAGAAGGGGTAGTTGGCCGCTTCCGCATTCTGCGCGCGCGTCAGGGCGTTGAACAGGGTGGATTTGCCGACATTTGGCAGACCGACGATACCGACTCCCAGGGACATAACAGGACTTTCTTATGAGGCATGGCCACACCGAGCGGCGCAAACGACTCCAGATGATAGGCTAACACCGCAGATGAGGCAATCGAATAATCGTTTCACTTTTATCTGGATTATTTCCGCCGGGTTTGGCTATTCTATGCGCGGGTCGGGTCCATATGTGAGTTTGGCGGTGGGTCTACCAGGGGGTGGCAGACATGGTGGCAGATAAAACAGTTCAGGCAGCGCGGATATCGGCTTACGCTCAGGCGGGTGTTGACATTGACTCCAAGATGTCCGGCATACAATCGATCAAGAAGATGGTTGCCGGAACGGCCACCAGTGGCGCGGTCGGCGGAATCGGCAGTTTTGGGGGCCTGTTTGCTTCGCCGGGCAAGGAGCACCTGCTGGTCGCCAGCACCGACGGCGTGGGGACCAAGCTCAAGGTGGCTGCGCTGACGGGTCGGCATGACACGGTGGGGCAGGATCTTGTCAACCACTGCGTGAACGACATTCTGGTTCAGGGCGCCAAACCGCTCTTTTTCATGGACTACATCGGCACGTCGCGCTTTGAGCAGTCGATCTTTCATGATGTGGTTGCGGGCTTGTGCAAGGCGTGCAAGGAGAACGGGTGTACGCTGCTGGGAGGCGAGACTGCCGAACTGCCCGGGCTTTATCCGCTGGGCGAGTACGATCTGGTGGGAACCATCGTCGGGACGGTCGAGCGCAAGAAGGTGATCACCGGCAAGCAGATCAAGCCGGGTGACGTGATTATCGGGATGGCCTCAGGCGGGTTGCAGACCAATGGCTTCTCCTTGGCGCGCAAGGTGTTGTTCGACCAGTGCGGGTTTACAATCAAGGATTGCCTGCCGGGCACCCACGTGACGATTGGCGACATCCTGTTGTCCGTTCATCGCAGTTTTCTCACGCCGATCACGAAACTGATGGCTAGTGTCGATATCCGGGGGATGGCGCACATCACCGGCGGCGGGTTTATGGACAACATTCCGCGGGTGCTGCCGGAAGGCTGCCGGGCGGTGATTGACCGGAATGCGTGGAAAACACCGACGCTTTTCAGCTTTATTCAGCATCAGGGCCGGGTGGACCGTGACGAGATGTACCGGGTGTTCAATATGGGGATCGGCTTTGTGGTGATCGTCCGGAAGCCCGATGCCGCGCGCGCGCTGGACATTCTCAAACGCTGCCGGACGGAACCGGCGGTGATCGGCGCGATTGAAAAGGGCGTGCACGGAGTGGCGTATCTGGATTCGTAAGCAAGGATCTGCGCGATGATTCTCTATCTCGGACCGGAGGGGACGAATTCGCAGGAGGCGGCGATTCGTTGGAGCGGCGGGTCGGGAGCGTGCTGTCCGTGCCGGTCGTTCAGAGAAGTCTTCGCCCGGCTTGCCGGGTCGCCCGATGCGGCGGCGGTGGTGCCGATCGAGAATGCGGTCGAGGGCCCCGTGACGCAGACGCTCGACCTGCTCGCAGCCGCCTCGGGCGTGACCATCACCGCCGCGTTTGGTTTGCGCGTCCGCTACTGCCTCGCGGTGTCGCCGGGCGGGGGTTTGCACACAATCAAAACGGTCTACAGTCATCCCCAGGCGCTGGCGCAATGCGGGAACTGGCTTGACGCGCACCTCCCTGAGGCGGTCCAGATGCCGCTCGACAGCACAGCCGAAGCCGCGCGCCGCGTGGTCGGCGAACCCCAGGCGGCTGCCGTGTCCACCTTCTTGGCGGCTTCGCTCTACCAACTGACCATGGTTGCCGAAGATATTCAGGACAGCGCCGCAAACGAGACGCGCTTTGTCACGGTGGTCCGCTGCGGCGCGCCTGCACCCTCGGCGTCATTCGCGGGCGTCATCCATTCGCTGCTGTACCTGATCGTGCCCAATCGCCCCGGCGCGCTTCTGCACATTCTGGAGCCGTTTCAGGCCGCCCGCTTGAACCTGACGTTCATTCAGTCGCGTCCGCTATCAGGCCGGCCGTGGCAATACGGTTTTTTTGTGGAGGCCGAAGGCGCGATCACCGATGCCGGCTATGCCCCGACGCTCGCGCGGCTCCACGAGGTCGCCGAGACGGTGCATATCCTGGGCGTGTATCCCTCGGCCCGGACGCCGACACCAGCCCCGTGAGGTGCTTGCCAAACAGCCTGCGTGGGTTATGAACGCGCAGCAATCAGACGCCTCTCCGAGCAGAATGCCGTCAACGGACACCCCGCGCAATGCGGACTGACGGGGCGGCAGCGGGTCTGGCCGAAGGCGACCAGATAGGAATTCCAAGTGCGCCAGTAGCGGACCGGCAGGATAGCGCGCAACGCCATCTCGGTCTCGAACGGGGTGCCTGTGCGAACCAGCCCGAGCCGGTTGCTGATCCGGTGCACATGGACGTCAACGCAGATCGCGGGTTTGCCGAATCCGAGCGCAACGACCAGGTTGGCGGTCTTGCGTCCGACCCCGGGCAGCTCGCATAACGCCTCCACGGTGTTGGGAATGGCTCCCCCGAAACGGGCGTCAAGCGCGTCGGGCAGCGCCTTCAAATGACGGGTCTTGTCGCGGTAGAAACCGACCGGGTAGATCAGGCGTTCGAGCTCGTCTGCCGCCAGGGTCCGCAAGTCGCCAGGCGCATTGACGCGCTGAAACAGACGGCGGCATGCGGCCGCCGTGGTGGCGTCTTGTGTGCGGGCCGAAAGGATGGTGCCGACCAGCACGTGGAACGGGTCGCGGGTTTGCGCCGCAATCAGATCAACGACCGGCGCGGGGGCGTTGACAAAGGCTCTTTTCAGCAGCCGGTTGACAGCGGGAATGTCGGCGGTTGTCATGAGCCTAACGGGTCTGGCGCATCTCGGCCTGGATCGCCAGGGCCGCCGCGCGGGGGTCGGGGGCTTCCACAATCGGACGTCCAACCACGAGATGGGTCGAGCCGTCGCGAACGGCGGCCGCTGGCGTGGCAACGCGCTTCTGATCGCCGACCGCCGCGCCCGCAGGCCGCACGCCGGGGGTGACCAGCAACGCTTCCGGACCGAGGGTCGCACGCATGGCGGCGACTTCCTGCGGTGAGCAGACGATGCCGTCGGCGCCGGCTTCACGCACGGCGAGAAGGCCCATGGCCGTGACGTGTTCGCGCAGCGGGCGGGCGATCCCCAGGTCGGCCAGGTCGTTCTGATCGAGACTGGTCAGGGCGGTCACGGCGAGGATACGCGGCGCGGACGGGCCGCAGGAGCGAGCGGCCTCGGCGGCGGCGCGGATCATGGCGCGGCCTCCCGAGGCATGGATGGTCATGAGGCTGACCCCCAGCCCGGCTCCCGCTGTGACGGCGCGTTCGACGGTGCGGGGGATGTCGTGCAGTTTCAAGTCGAGAAACACCCGTTTCCCCTGCGCGGTAACGGCTCGCACCACATCGGGGCCGCTGGCGCTGAAGAGCTCAAGGCCGATCTTGTAGAACGAGACAGCATCACCGAGGCGCGTGACAAGCGCTTCGGCCTCTACGGCGGTCGACAGATCCAGCGCAACGATCAGTTCAGCCATGGGCAATCACCGGGATTGGGGGTGGAGGGATCAACGACGTTCCCCTTTTAAGGGAGGCTCGTCCCATCGTCTTCTGCGCGGCTTGATACCGCGCCCAAAACGAGCGAGAGAAATATCGCACATTCCGAGGCGTTTGTCCACCGTCGCTGTGTCGGATCAGGCTCCAGGGCAAACGCATCTAATTTCTGAACCTTTGTCAGTTTCTGGTTCAGGGATTGCTTCATTGCCTTTTTCCGAAGGCCGGCCGGGTTCTCTGACCATCCACTGCGCGTGCCGGCGGGAAAGCAGGTCGATGGGCCCGGTTTCGTCCAAAGCGGCGGCCGGGGCGAGGCCTCGCGCCGTCGCTCGGGCATGCGCCTTGAGCCGTCACGCGGGGTCGATGCCGAGGAGAGCGAGCAGGTAGTCGTTGCTCCATCCGGCCTTTTTGACCTTCAGGCGCGTGCTGAGAGCTTGGTGTTCTCGCGCTTGGCCGCGTTGAAGGCGAGGCGCCGCAGGGTGACGAGGTTCTGCGCGGCATGGCATCACTAGCATCCCACAGGCTCATTTTCACGGGCGTGACGCGTCGTAACCCCATGCCAATGAGGGGCCGGATTTGCGCTTGAAGTGGATTTTCGAAATGTCGTGTGTCGAATTTCTTCCCGCGAGTGACGAAAAGCGGCCACATTTCGTCCGTGAATCAGCCATGCTGTCCCACAGGCCGGCTGGAAAACGCCTCGAATCCTGGCAGAAACGGCTCTTTCGCGCAAAGTACAGGCCTGTGCGGTCCGTCGGCTGTCCCATAGCATTGCAGGATCTCCAGCAGGTCGGCCTTGACCCAGAGCGCGGCGCGCACCATCCCCGCGCAGCGCGAGAAGCTGTGCCGCCAGCGGGAAAGGTGCTTGAGGAAGCGCAACAGCAGGTGGGCCAGCAGCCCGGTCCAGACCTGCCATTTGACGGCGCGTTCGTTGGTGCCGATGAAGTCGCGCAGTTGCAGGGTCTGCTTGATCTCCTTGAAGAACAGTTCGATCGTCCAGCGCGCCCGGTAGAGTTCGGCGATGGTGCGGGCGCTCCAGTTGGTGTTGTTGGTGATGAAACTCATCTCGCGCTCCTTGCCGTCGACCGTGACCAGAGCCGTGACCCGCCGCAACACGGTCGGGTAGCTTTCCGACGTCTTCACCCCCGCCGGGCGCACGAGCTCGTCCTTGAGGATCTTTCCCGAGCAGGGCAGTTCCTTTATGGTTTCGAAGAGCATCCGCCGCTTGTCGCGCAAGACGAAGAAGACGCCGCGCGTGTTCAGGTCGGAAAGGAAATCGAGATCGACATAGGCCCGGTCGGCCAGCAGCACGTCGCCCGGCCCCATCCCGGCGCACAACGCAACAGTGCGCACCGAGTCATGGTGGCCGGCGTCCTCTACAACGGCCACCGTCGGCAGAAAGGTGCCAATGTTCAGGCGCATGTGGCACTTGGCGGCCGCCTTCCTGCGGCGGTGCCGCGCCCAGTCGATGCTGGCCAGGGTGAGTTGCAGAGTCGTGGAGTCCATCGCGAAGATGCCGCGTTTCAAGCGGAAAATGAATCCGGAATGCCTGCCGTATTCGGTGAAGCCCGGGCAGACCTCAC
>Ga0194113_10000205_pt1 | contig 72340 bp, 65 predicted proteins | sample TA2MahC200mmetaG_FD_146193 | JGI IMG/M metagenome (GOLD analysis project Ga0194113, IMG submission 146193) | Freshwater microbial communities from Lake Tanganyika, Tanzania - TA2015017 Mahale Deep Cast 200m | ecosystem: Environmental > Aquatic > Freshwater > Lake | place: Tanzania: Lake...
CTTTTTTTAACACTTTCGGCTTGTTATACTTATGCGACAATCAAAACCACGGTTCAAAGGAAAACCGCAAAACGAAAAAAGGTTTTTCCGCCCTTTTTTACTGCAACATGTCTCTATCTAATACACTTTAATGTCTTTTTCCTATATTAAAAATTGATTAATACACAGCCCCTCTTCAGCTATCACACCATCTACCAGAACTTCTTGCTTATTGGTGATTTTTATATAATCTTCGGCTAACTTTTGGAGCGTCACGATAATTAGAGGAAACTCGCGGCTCAACTCCTCTTCGCGAATCTTTTTGAAAAGGGGTTCTTGTTCACCCTCTTCTTTGATAATCTCGGAAAGAGATTTCTGTTTGAGTTTCTCCTCGAACTGTTCCCAAAGGATATCAAACTCTCCGCCTCTGATTGGGAAAGAGCAGTATGTGAGAGGCGGACCCTCGTCTAACTGTTCAGTCACTAAATGAATCATCGCTCCGGCCTCATTTTCTCTCTTTCTGATTAATTCCCAAATAACCTCCTGCCAGCTTCCTTTGGGACCGCCAGGCTTTGCTGGATGAAGATTGATGAGAGGCCATTTATCAATCAAAACCCTACTCACAATCAGCATGTAACCGACCAACATAATTAAATCTACTTGATAAAATTTTAAAAGTTGTACGACTTTTGCGTCGTATTGTTTTCTCCATTCTGTGCGATTTTTCTTTTTGAGCGTGGGTTTAAATTTCTTCGATGAAAAGCAAATCAATGGACGCTTATATATCTCAACCACATCAAAAAATAGGTCGCTGTCTTTAGCTTCCCCTCTTTCCCTGTCGCTAAAGACATACTCGATGTTTGCATCAATAATTCCCTTTTTTATACAATCCTCAATGGTTTCAAATAAATCCAGCGCGGCTTTATCCCTTCCCGTTGAAAACCAGCCTAATTTCAGCATTTCTCACTCCTTAAATATATGTAGACTTCCGAAGTCTTTGAGACTTCGGAAGTCTGGAAGTACAGCACGCAGATGAGCATATCTATATTCGACATCAGGATATTTCTCTCTTCCAAAACCTGTTACACTCAACGATGCGACCCTGGTAGCGAAAAAAGCGCACTCATCAAGAGTAGCGCCCACAAGCAATCCTGCTAAAAAACCGGCGGCGTATACATCTCCAGCCCCAGTTGCATCTACCGCTTGAACTTTTTGGGCAGGCATCTCTATAGTTTCTGTCCTGGTGAAAACCATTGAACCCTCCCTACCTCTTTTACAAACAACAATACTCGGTCCACAATTCAAAAGTTCCTTTGCCCCCTGGTAATCCCCCCCTTTGAAAAGGGGGGTTGGGGGGATTTTATAGTCCAATCCCAAAAGGTAAAGGATTTCCTTCTCCGTCAAAAATATAATGTAGCTTCGCTGAATAATTGGTAATAATTCTTGTAATCCTTTCCTGGAATACAGTTCCCCTGGGTCAAAACTAATCTTAACATTTGATGGGATATACTCTAAAATCTTTTTTTGAGTTTGGAAGGGCTTGGCGCCGACAAAGGACGAGAGGTGTAGAAATTCTGTATTAGCAATATAACTTAGGTCAATTTCCGCTTCATTCAGGGTGTCGTTGCAGTTCGGAATGACGAAGTTCGTTCTTTCTTTGGAATTGTCAACAACGATAAGGCATATCCCGCTTTTCCCTGTACGAACAATTCTGCTTGTGTCAACCCCATTTAGCTCATGAAGCAAGAAATCGCCATAGGCATCGCATCCAACCTTACCTATGAACCCCGTTTTGAATCCCATTCTTGCTAACGCAGTGGCGGTATTAGCAGCCTGCCCTCCACCGCTTTGAACCTTCAACTTACCAACTTTTTTAAGCAAGGCTTGTAAAGAAGAACATTTCTCATCCGAATCAACAAAATATTCGCCCCCGCTTTCTACCAAGGGAAAAACAGACCGCAAACTTTCTATATTTTCAATCTCATAAATTAGGTCTGTATTGAGAGCACCGAATCCAATGATGTCCTTATGATTTATTATGTTTTCCATTCCACTAACACCGATTAGTGATAAGTGATAAGTAATAAGTGATGAGTAAAAGGTGATAAATATAAAATCACTCATCACTCATTACGCATCACGCATTACGCATCACGTTTCACTAACTACTGCTCTGAAGCTTCAACTTCATCTACATTTTCCTCTGTTTCCCCGGTGTCAGATTCTTCAGATAGTTCGGCTCCTTCTTCTGTTTCTTCACTCACCGGAATCTTCAACCCAACCCCAAGGTTGGCTCTAATATCCTGCTCTATCTTTTGGGCTATTTCAGGATGTTCTCTCAGGTATTGTTTCGCATTATCTCTTCCCTGGCCAAGTCGCTCGCCGCCATAAGAAAACCACGAACCACTTCTCTGGACGATGCTGTTATCTGCGGCGACATCTAACAGACTGCCTTCTTCTGATATGCCTTCACCGTATATTATATCAAACTCCGCTTTCTGGAATGGCGGGGCGACTTTGTTTTTGCGAATTGTCGCCCGGATTCGACTTCCAATCTGTTCCTGCCCTTCTTTTATGGGTTCGCCGCTTCTCAGTTCTATTCGGACCGAAGCATGGAATTTTAGCGCCAAACCGCCTGGGGTGGTTTCAGGATTTCCGTAGAATACGCCGATTTTCTGGCGGACCTGGTTGGTGAAAATCACGCAACTTTTCGATTTACTGATAACCGAACTCAGTTTTCGTAAGGCTTGCGACATCAAGCGTGCGACCAGTCCCATGTGTGAATCACCCATTTCGCCTTCAATCTCAGCGCGTGGAGATAAAGAAGCAACGGAATCAACTACAACTGCATCTACCGCGTTGCTTCTCACTAAGGTTTCGACAATCTCCAACGCTTGTTCGCCAGAATCGGGTTGTGAAAACAAGAGACTATCCAAATCTACGCCTATCTTTCGCGCATACAGCGGGTCGAGAGCATGTTCTACATCCACAAAGGCTACAACACCACCTAACTTTTGTGCTTCTGCGAGGATGTGTAGTGCAAGGGTTGTTTTGCCGGAGGACTCCTGACCGTAAATTTCAACTACTCTACCTCTGGGTATTCCACCCACGCCAAGCGCCAAATCTAAAGCCAACGAGCCAGTCGGAATCACCTCCACAGGCATCACATTGTCTCCGACGAGGCGCATTATCGAGCCTTTGCCAAATTGGCGTTCTATTTGTGATATTGCTAAATCGATGGCTTTATCCTTTTCTTCTCTGTTTTCTTTGACTTCGTCGTTTTTAGCCATTGTTATTCTCCTTTTGACAATGTTAAATTATAAATAAGATCCAGTTGTCGAGCCGCTGATTTTCAGACCGCGCTGATTATATTAAAACCCCAATCAGCGCGGTCTGTTAATCAGCGGCTATTCCTTTTTAGCGCAAACTTTTTCAATGGAGTATATATCGAACCCTGTGGGTGAAGTTGACTCCGAATGAATACAATTTCATCAACTTTTAACGTCGGTATGTCCAGGTTATCATACTGAGTGAATTTGCTGCTGACGTTTTGCAAATTCACAGGATTTCTTATACGTGCTAACGTTAGATGTGGGGTAAATCCGCGCTTCTCAGGCTGAAATCCCAACGGTTGAAGTGAGTTTGAGACAGCCTCGGCTAATTGGATTGCTTGTTCTGCTCCTCTGGTAATCCCAATCCAGATAACACGTGGGCGTCGGAGTTCTGGAAAGACGCCAATACCGGTTAAGTTCATATCGAAAGATGAATGAGATTCCGCAACACCTTGCAGAACTGAATTGATAGATTCAATCTGATTAGCCCCAATATCTCCAAGAAATTTGAGGGTTAGGTGGATATTTCCACGTTTCACCCATGACACACGCGGCATGAATTTAGCAAGGTCAGTTTGGATTTCTACTAATTTTGCCTGGATTTCATCAGGTATTTCGATAGCGATAAAAGTTCTAATTGTTTCCTGTTTCAGCTTTGTTTCCTCCTATCAATCGCCGCCGTAGAAGGTCGAGGGCAGCTTGTGAGATGCGTTGTTTCAGTGTTGGTCGTTCGCCGAAAAATCTGTTTTCTACGCATTGGACGCCGTCTTGTGAAGCTAAGGCAATGTAGCTTAAACCAAGCGGTTTTTCGGCAGTGGCACAATCGGCATCCAGAATCCCGGTAACAGCCAGACTGTAGTCAGTTTGCGCAATTTCCCTGATATTTTCAGCCATCTGAGATGTAACCATTGCACTGACCAAACCGTGTTGTTTTAGCTCATCTTCAGATACATTTAGCAATTTCTTTACCATCTGTTCATTACAAGCCACAACACCATAGTCGAAAAATTCGGCGCTTCTGGGCGCATCAACTAATCGATTGATAATCCATCCGCCGGTACAGGTCTCTGCGACTGCGATAGTACAATGGTTTTGCGCAAGCAAAGCGCCTGTTACCATTTCCAGAGTCTGTGGGTCTTCACCGTAGATATGGTCGCCCAGCTTCGCCCGCACTTGTTCCTCCACTTTGCTGATTAACGCCATTGCTTCAGCGTCATTGGCAGCTTTGGCAGTAATGCGGACAGTTACATCGCCGGGCCTGGCGAGGAAAGCGATAGTCGGATTCTGCAAACCTTCCATTACATCCTCAATACGTTCGGCAACAGTGGATTCCCCCAAGCCGCAAATTTTCAGCGACTTGGACTTGATTATTCCAACGCCGCTTTTCTCCGCAATCCAATCAAATACAACATTCTCACACATGCGTATCATTTCATGCGGAACTCCAGGCATTGCGAGGATATATTTGCCATCGACCTCAATAATCAAACCTGGGGCTGAACCGACAGTATTGTTGATGACCTGACATTTCTCGGTGAAAACATAAGCCTGCTTTCGATGAATCGGGCGTACTTCGATATTCGCCCGTTTGAAGTGTTGTTCAATATATGCCATTACATCAGGGTCATAGACTAAATTTCGTCCAATCGTCTTCGCGATACTCTCACGGGTGATATCATCGGCGGTCGGTCCTAAACCCCCGCTCACAATAATCAAATCTGAGCGAGATAGGGCAAGGGTGATAGCATCGGAAATGCGACCCATATTATCTCCTACGACGCTGGAATGATAGACATCAACACCTAACCGCGCGAGATTTTCACCCAAATAGGCGGCATTTGTGTTGACAATCTGACCCAAAAGTAATTCCGTTCCGATAAAAAGTAATTCTGCTCGCATTGTTGTTAGTTAGATTTCCAAAGTCTCAAAGACTTTGGAAATCTAAAATCTCCTTCAGTATAAACTCCTACTAAGATAAAATGACCTGTTTCACGTTGAATCTTCTTCTCCCCTAAGATACGCTCTAATGGCATCTTCGAATAGCTTAAAATCTCCCCCGGATTGTCGATTGATGATTGATGATTGTCGATTGATAAGGCTCCAATCAACAATCAACAATCAACAATCATCAATTCCCAATACCATCTTGCGGTAAAGCAACCTTCGATGTGGAAGAAAGTCACAGTAGAAATCCATTGTTCTCGTTTCAAACTTGATTCGTTGTCTTTCATCTTTAGAGAACAAAAGTCTACCACTGTTTATCACTCTGAATCTGAAGGAAAGGGGCGCAAAATTTAGTGTTTGCACATCCACAATCTTTGTCTTGATTTTTCAATTCCACGAAAAATCAAGACAAATTCGTAACCTTCTAAAGCCAAATCAACCTTAGCCGCAAGACGAAGTCCGTATTTAAAAAGCGCATCATCACTCTGGAAATGCCTTTCAGCCAGGTAGATACCGATATCTATGTCATTGAAGCCATTGTTCTTGACAAAAGAACCATAGGCATAGGCAAAAACCGGGGATGCTTCAACTTTGAGTATTTCCACAAGTTTTGATAGGATATCCTGCTTTTGTTTTTCATTAGCGTGGTGTTTTTTCATAGTTTATATTCCTATGACAACTTACACCGTCAGCACATCGGGTGGAATTGCAAACCGCTCGGGCTCATCATCAAGAGCGCCGCGGCCATGTTTAGCCTGGTTTTCTCTCAATTTCTTCCACAGGCACGCCACCAACCATCGCTTGCGGGGAGTGACGTCCCTCAGAACATCGTATACGCGATGTGCAATATCCTCACACGGTGGCCAGATAGCCACCGTCTCCTCCACCGTCCGTCGGGCCAACCATGAGCCCAGCACATGGACATAGTTCGTGACTGCACTATGAATCCGCTTCCGTTCGTCGCCGGAGCCCGGCAATGGAACTACCCGACCAGCGCCAATGTTAGCAATTTGGTGGTCAAGGTGTCGGAAGTAGGCATGATGGCACAGGTTTGTTATGCCGACCATGCGTCCAATCACATCCTCTTTATCCCCAAGTTCTCGTCGTATGGTGGCATCATAGACTTCCATCAAATCCTCAAAGCCTTGGGCCGGCGGGAACCAGTCTTTCTGCCGAACTCGATACGGAAACGCCTGCCAAGCCATGGACGCACGGACCTTCTCGACGTACAGGCGTTTCAGCGTGGTTGGAGGTCCCAAACGACGATAGATAGTCTCTGCCAGACCCGCATGTTCAGGAAGTTCCTGCTTCAGACAGTCCAGATTCCCCTCGGCAGACCACCATGTCAGGATTGTGGTGTAGGCACGGGCTAGCTCCTGACGTGGTGCGTATAGGGGATTGTAGTTTGTTGCCGCACTATGGTATCTCCAGCCGTAGGGGATTCCCTGGGCAGCGAGATGACCTCGACGATGACGCAGCACCCCTAACAACCAAGCCCACGGTGGCTCGCAGGAGATACCGGCGTCCAGGTTGACTCGGCCGGTAGAGATTCCGTTGAGTATCACGTCGACGTTGGCCGGAAACTCCCACCAGCAGCGCTGAAAGCATGCAATTTGAAGGCGGATATAACGGGTGTCGTCATCTAGTGTTCCAAGCGCCCGCTGCATGGTATTAATCATTCGCTTCTCCGCGTCCGAGTCCGCCGGGTCTTTTTCCTGCTCCCAAATATCCCACAGGCAGACCAGTAGGTATTTGCCCTCGACACGCGGGAAGTAGCCCACATCCAACCCACATTCACAGGCATCCGCCGCAAGAAGTTCGAAGCTCGGCCGAGTTTTCTCGTAGGGCGCCAGGAGTGACATATCGTCAGGAGGAAGTTGGTCCTCCCTGTCATGCTCCCACCATGATTCGTTCAGCGGCTGAGCTCCACCATTGCGCTCTTTTACCCTATCCATTTCATCCTCCTCGCATAGTATGGTCATGATTTCACCTCTTAGAGCGTGTATGAAAAGAGTTCGCTTCGCTCAACGCCTGTCTCCCCAGAGGGGGGAGGCCACATTCGTCTTACGGTCATTGCGAAGAGCTTTGCTCCCACGCAATGACAATAACAACCTTTTCAAACAGCCTCTTATTCCCTGGTTGGCGCTGTCAAATGCTCCATATCAACAGCACTACGTGTCCCCCATTTGCTGCCTTAACCATTCGGAAGGAACCTTCTCAGGATGTCGGTCGTATTCATCGCTTCGCACACCGGATTCACGGCTTTTTAGAACTTTCCAGAGACATCCTGCAAGCCATCGTTTGGTTGGGTTTGATTCTTTCAAAAGGCCGTATGCTCTGGCAATGGTCTCGGCTTCAGACAGGCATTCTTCCTGCGCTTGCTCAAGTGGCACACCCCTCAACCAGAAATTTAGGGCAAACAGATAAGATTTCTTTGCTGTAAATATTGCCCTGGCTGACTCTCCTTCGGGAGGCATTCCGGCGCGCCAACTCCCCCCTCCCACACTTCTGAGATAGATTTCAAACACGCGAAAGTATAAGTGCCATACACAATATCGGTGCCTAACGGAACTTTCGAGTAAGCAACAAATTCCGGGCGACCTAACGGAACCTTTATGATGTCAACAGTATTCATCTGTTATCCCTCCTTCCATTAAATCTCCCACTAAATAAAAAGTCGTATAGTTAAAGAATCGGCAAGTCAGTATTCATCAACAGTAGTCCTCACTCATCCTCATCCTTATCCAACGGCGGCTGTCCTGACACCATAAGTTCCCGTAAAGCTTTCCTATTATTATACAAAAATTCTAATCCTGAGATGAGGGTCAGCAGAAGCGGAAGGAACATCATAAAATAAATCGGTCCATGTACATAGCGCGCTTTTTCAATCAGGCTCCATCTCACGGCGGATTGTTCTTGGTAATCGTGAAGCACCAATAGCACAAGGCTGATTACGATAACTATCATCTGCGACGAAGCTTTGTATTTGCCGAGTTTCGTCGCTGAGATAACTTCGCCATGCGCTGCGGCTATCACGAAGCGCAATCCTGTAACGACGAACTCGCGCCCGATAATGGTCAAAACCATCCAGCCAGGGATAAGTCCATCGTCAGCTCTGGTAAAGGCAATGAGCGCCGCCCCAACTAAAAGTTTATCCGCTAACGGGTCCATAAATTTGCCGAAACTGGTTGTACCTTCTCTACGAGCTATCAAGCCATCGAAAAAATCGGTGAGGGCAGCGACCGAAAACGCTATGAAGGCAAGTAACGTTTGCTTATAGCTAAACAACGTCATAAAAACCGGAACCATGGCTATCCGAGATATTGTCAGATAATTAGCAACCCGCATTAGATGGGATAACTTCATTTTATTACCTCACCAATAAAATCATATTCACAAGTTCCCACAATGCTCACCGGGACAAATTCGCCGATGGATATTTCGTCTGAATATTGAGAAGAATTAATGTAGACAACGTCATCAATCTCAGGCGCTTGGCCCTCTGTTCGCCCATACGTCACGCAATCTTTTTCATTAAACCCATCTAAAAGGACAATCATCTCTTTGCCGATATATCTCTGTCTCTTTTGGAACGCAATTTTTCTCTGTATTTCAATTAGTCTTTCCACACGCTCCCGCTTAACCTCTTCTGGCACTTGTTTTTTCATTCGCGCGGCAGGCGTTCTCTCCTCTTTAGAATATGCAAATACGCCTAAATGGTCAAATTCAACCTCCTTGATGAAATCTAACAGCGTTTTAAAATGCTCCTCCGTTTCGCCTGGAAAACCAACGATTACCGTTGAACGCAGAGTGATTTCTGGAGCCTTATGCTTAATCAATGCCAGTTTTGCACGCAATTGCGCTGATGTCGTTTTACGAATCATCCTTCGTAAAATATCATCGTGGATATGTTGAATTGGGATATCGAGATACGCACACACCTTTCTTTCAGTCACCATTACTTCTAACAATTCTTCATTTACCAATGTTGGGTAAGCATACAACACTCGAATCCACTCAATACCATCAATCCGGGTCAACTCTTTGAGGAACTTGGGCAACAGTCGCCCTCCCCTCTGTGTATGGGGGGGCAAAGGGAGGGGGCCCGTCAAATCTATCCCATAAGAAGTGGAATCCTGCGATATCAAAACCAATTCTCGCACACCCGTTTCAGCAAGGTGATATGCTTCCGCCAACAGCGAAGCCAACGCGCGGCTTCTGTGAGTACCTCGCATCTGAGGAATAGCGCAAAACGAACATTTGTTATCGCAACCCTCTGCAATCTTCAGGTAAGCATAGTGTTTGGGGGTAGATAGAATTCTGGGCGTCAAATGGTTGTAAAGATACTGCGGAGAAGAGACGAGAATTAAGGGCCGTGGTTTTTCCTGGTTCTTTGATGCTCCTGTACCCTCTTGCCCCCTTGCCCCCTCCATCAGTAAATCACAGACATTAGCGATTTTATGAAATTCACCTGTCCCAACAAAAGCGCTGACTTCGGGCAACGCCTCAACAAGCTCAGCCGAATACCTCTGCGCCAAACAGCCCGTTACCACAATTTTTTGCTGGTTCGTCCGGTTCCCGCATTCAATGATAGTATTGATTGATTCCTGTTTCGCAGATGCTATGAAAGCACAGGTATTTATAATCAAAATATCTGCTTTTTGCTCATCAGAGGTCAGTTCATAACCGCCTTGTTGTAATAAGCCCAGCATAACTTCAGAATCCACTAAATTCTTTGGGCAACCTAAACTGATGAGACAAACTTTCTTTGCCAAATATCCATACACCTCGTAACATGAAACATGAAGAGTGATAAGTGTTCACTTCGTTCAGCAGTCCCCCTTAATAAAGGGGGTTGGGGGGTTGTTACTTCGTAAACTGCCTGAGTGAAACGTGATAAACATAAAATCACTCATCACGCATCACGTTTCATTTAGTCGAAAATTTCCGCCAACAGGGGCGTTCATCAAGATTTCCAAAGTCTTGGAGACTTTGGAAATCTACGTTACTGCGGCGATATGTTAATAACTTCAGCATCTTTTGGGACGGTAAATTTAAAAGTAGATTCATTCAGTTTTTGATTCAACTTCATGTTTTTCAGAGCGGTGATAATCAGCATATTGTTTGCCTGATTTTTATACGAAAATTGGACAGGCGCCCAATCTTTCGCTTGCATCCATACTTCGATAATTTCAGGAAGCGGAACGCCTTGTTCAGTTGATTTCGGTGTTATCTGCTTAGGAGATAATTTCACGCGGTATATGCCTTTGGGATTTGCAATCTCATCCTCAACTATCTCCATATTGTAATTTTTCGGCAGGTTTTCTAACGATTTTCCAATACCGGGCAAAAGTTCTTTTCCTTTAGATTCTGTCTTCGTGACCTGATTCAACCAGGGAGTATACGACCATGAAGTTTTACCATCCAAAATTATTAACTGAGAAAGTTGCTGAGGATTGACATTATCAAAATATTCCTGCCGCAAAAGATTCGGTTTCCCGAAAATAAGTTTTCCCTTTGCGATACTTCGCTGATTTTGGTAATGAGTGGTTTGTTCAAAATCCGCGCTGAAATTTTCTGTCCGTTCATAAGCAGCTTTAAAATTACGGTAAATCTCGTCAACCGTTATCGCAACGGCTGAATTGCTGACCACAAACATTAAGCAAAAGAGAAAAGTGAACGGGAGAAATTTGTGTTGTCGCATAGTTTATCACCTCGATGTTTTGATTAAAAAATACCTAAAGTGCCCCTTATCACCCCCCCCTGCCCCCCTTTGGTAAGGGGGATTAAGGGGGATGGCGGAGGTTTTCTTGCCTTTTTCTCGTAAAAAATAAACTTCAGAGATACGAAGTCGATTGTTCTATTTGTCTTCGCCCTCTGAGAAAGAGTTTATCATATTTTCACAATTACATCAAAGTTTATTTCCAAACTTTTCTTTTAAAAAGAAAAGTTTAATCAAAAGAAACACTGAGGAATTTCTATACTTTTTCCCTTAGATATCTGATGGTAATTTAACCTGAACCTCACATCCTAATCTTGCGGATTCGAAAAGACCATCGAAGATAACATTAGTGTAGAGGAACTTGTCTCCCGGGACAGGCGAGGGTTTGCCCTCTCTAATGGCGTCTACAAACCTTGTAACTTCATACCATATATCAATGCTTCCTTCAGGAAGTTTTTCGGGAGTGACGTCTTTCAGATTGCTGTATCCGCCGTGAAATATTTTCAGCGGTGTCAACTCAATACCGCCATCAGTTCCTGCGATGCGCATTTTCCAGTAGTCTTCGAAGTTGATAGCCCAGGCGTGACCGAAAAATAACGTGATTCCGCCCTCAAGCCGCACGAAAGCAACGCCAAAGTCCTCAACTGTAAAATCATTTGGTTCCCAGGAAACGTCCGTCCTCTTGCCGAAATAAGCTCCTGCCGAAGCTGAAACTGAAAGGGGTTGGGGATGTCCCATGATGTAAAGTACGGTGTCAAGGGTATAAACGCCGTTATCCATCAAGGCTCCAGCACCTGCGGTTGCTTTCTTGATGAAGGTTCCGCCGGGTATACCTCTTCGCTGCCACCCGACCGCCTCTGCGTAGTAGATATCACCTATCAAGCCAGCTTCAACCGCCTGTCTTGCCGCAAGCGTCTCAGGCCGGAAGCGCCATTTCATACCGACCATCAGGATTTTCCCAGCTTCCTCCGCGGCCGTGGCCATTCGGTAAGCCTCTTGAGCGTTGACAGCCATCGGTTTTTCAACCAGGACGTGTTTCCCGGCTTGAAGCGCATCTACTGTCGGCTGACAATGAGCCGCATTGTAAGTACATACACTGACAGCGTCAATCTCGTCCATTTCGAGGAGCTGGTGATAATCCCCGAGGGCATGTTCAACGCCCCATCTTTTCGCTGCTGCTTCAGCTTTCTCGTGGATTATATCCGCTACCGCGATAATCTTTACTTGGTCGCCAAGCCGAAGATATCCGTCAACATGGGCATTGGATATCCCACCCGTGCCTATTATTCCTATTCCTAATTTACCATTTATCATGTTTGCCTCTCTTTCGTTTTGTTGCGAAGCGACTTCAACCATAAGCGCAACACTTGTAATCTTGAGGAAATTCAGTCTGGACAACGATAACAAACTCTCATGATGATGTCATATTACAGGCGACTATGGCATGTTTCAAATTTTCCCCAAAATTAGTTGACAAAGTGAAACGTGAAACGTGAGAAGGGAAAAAATCTATCCGAATTAATTACCTAATTTCACCTCAGAGGTATTGTAGAGTTCTGCCAAATGCTGCTTCAACAGTGTTAGTTGTTCCTGAGAGACAGCTCGTCCGCGCAGGATATCGAAGTATAATTCCCCTTCCATCGCGGAGATACGGTCGTGGAGCGGGAAGAATTCACGTTCCAGAAAACAGACATATTCCACCAGGTCAAAAGGACCATACGCTCGGAAATGTCCACCGTTCGGATGTTCACAAGCGACAGAGCGACAATCCAGTATGGCCTCTAAAATCTTGTCCGCAGTCAGTGATTCGGCAAACACTGTTGTCCAATACCAGCCATAAATATCGTTGGTCGGTCGGCTGTGTGTATCGGAATTACCCACAACTGGGATGTAGCGCCCTTGAGCCAGGTCGCTATAATATTTAGCGGTGGCGAGTAAATTTGACTCAAATTCGGTTGGAGTATAGCCGCCGATGATTTCAACGCCATCGATATCGCCATCTTGAAGCAGTTGTTCTCCAATAGGGAGATTGAGGTCATACCGATTGCCAGATATCCAATAGGGATGCGCAAGAAAAGCATATCCACCGTAGGCGTGAATGTTTTTCACCGCCCATTTGGTTGGAGCATATTGTTCCTTCGTCAAGTTTTCGACCATCCGTGTATTTTTTAAATCTGTTTCCAGAATTTCCCTGATTTGCTGTTGATACATCGCGTCATCACCTTTCAAATCGGTGATACACTTATTCGCATTAATCGAGACAATATGAGCGGATGGAACGGCGACTTCCTCACCAGGCAGCAACAATAGATTCAGATTTATCTGGCGCGCCTTTTCGATAGCTTCAATGGAAGGGGCGTATTTCCCATGGTCTGTAATCGCCGCGAAATCCAGCCCAAGCTTCTTAGCCATTACCGCCATATATATCGGTGACATGCGTCCATCGGAATAGTAGGTGTGTATATGTAAATCACCTTTGTAGGGTTTGTATCGCGCTAATTCAGGCGGGACAGCATAAATGCGCTGTATTGTAACACGTTTCTTTTCTTCATTTTGGGGCTGAGATACAAAAATCGAGTATTCACCTACTGTGGTAAAAGTATGCTGAAATTCAAGCCTGCCGCCTTCGCGCGCTTCGCAATATAGTGGTATATTCTCCGGCGGTAAAGCTACGATTTCCAATGTCATCACATCAGTGTGATTGCACATCGAAGCAATATGCACGTTGTATTTTTCTCCTGGCCGCAGGGTTTTTGCGTGCAGGCCATGAATAGTCATCTCTGCTCTTTTGCCCTGAGAAACCACGTTGGGCCAGATTTCATAATTTTCATCCATAATTCGTCAAACAAAAGGGCAAGACGACAAAACAGCAATTGCCCTCTTGCCGTTTTGCCCTCTTGCCATTTTCCCCCTCTACTTTTGTATTGCTTGAATGATAGCGTTGCCAAATGTCTCGGCGAAAGAAACGCCTTGGGCAGTAATAATTTTTTCATCTACCTCAACTGGCTGCCCGGTATATTGTGCTTTTTGAGCTCGCAGGAAACCAACAACTGAAGGATGCCCTGTAGCGCGTTTATCCTTGAGAACTTCGGCATTTGCAAGAATTACAGGTGCATTGCTTGTTGCTCCCAAGATTTTGTATTTCGCATCTTTCGCTAATTTCAGTACGGTTTTATTATCGAAATACCGTGTTGCGCCATTTCCGCCGACGAATACTATGGCATCGTAATCACTATATTTTACGTCATCCAGCGATATATCCGCTCTTGCCATGGTACCTTTAGTTCCGCGTAGTTCACCCGGATGTTCCGAAGCGATTGTCACCTTGACACCACGCGCTTCGAGCATTCGTTTTGGAATATCATATTCTTTATCTTCAAAATCCCTAAAGGGAAGTATCATTAAGGCTTTTTTGTTTGTGAGTGCCATGGTTATAACCTCCTTCGTTGTAAGTGATGAGTAATGAGCGATAAGTGATAATGAAGTTCACTTATCACTCATCACTCATCATCAATTCGATTAGCATACATCAATTGCACCAATTCCATCGTCTTCACAGCATCAGCAAAGCAAGTATCGGGCTGTTTATCCGCCTTGATGCTATTGATGAAATGCCTGTTTTCACCGAAAAATCCGTAGGCTTTATAGTTAGCATCCGTCCCAGCGGCTTCGACAGTCGTTATCTCTTTCTTCGATGAACCCTCAAGGATAACCGCTATGCCATCTAAGTCAGGATTGATGAGCGCAGAAATACCTTTAGCGTGCATTTCAAAAACATGAATACGCGCGCCGACCGCCCAGTTCGTCATGATAATCCCGGTACAACCATTCTCGAACTTGACTAACGCGTTGAAGCTGTTTTCCCTTTCGGAATAGTAACTATTGATGTCGCTTGCTACGACTTTAACATCGCTGCCCGCCATCCACCGTAACGCATCGACGGTGTGGATAGCATCGCAACTCAACACATCAATCGCCCCGTTGTAATATAGCGCGTCTGGCGAATTTTTGTGGAAAGTGGACACACATTGGATAATTGGCCCCTTGTCTTCGACCATCTTCTTGACTTGCTGCATCAACGGAATAAATCGACGATTGAAACCCACCATCGTTTTGCAACCTTTTTTCTCCGCTAACAATGCCATACTTTTGATCTGGTGTAATGTTACGCCGGGCGGTTTCTCAATAAATACATGCAATCCCTGCGAAAGCGCATGGATAGCAAGGTCAAACAGATGATGCGGCGGCATCAGAATATAAATTGCGTCAGGGCCAGTCTTTTCTATCATCTGCTTGTAATCTGTGAAGGTCTTTTCTATCTTAAAACGTTCAGCAGTTGCTTTCAATTTTTCGGGGATTAAATCACATAACCCCACTAAATTTACATCATCAAACTCGGCAAGGGAAGGATAATGAACGCCATTCGCCATCCCACCCGCGCCGATGAGAGCTACATTAACTTTTTCCATTGTGTTACCTCACTTATAATGCTACTTTGTATAAAATACTCCTTCTTATCAATTTGCGTGAAACGTGATATCAAGTCTTATGTTCATGTTTCACGTTTCAATCATCGTTATTATTCGATCTTTTTGGCAATAATTGCTCGATTATTTGGCGCAAACGTTCCTCGCCTATTACTTGCGCTATTTCCTTCACAACGCGCGCTTCGCCTAGTCTGTCCATCAATACCCACAATATTAGTTTATCACCATATAACTTGTGCAAAGCATTTATAACCTTTTCATCATCGTAAAATTTCAAGAATCTTAGCAAAGTTTCCAGCTCCAAACCTATCTCTTCTGGCGTCAGTTGTTTCATCACTAAGAACTCAAATGCTGTCATTTGTTTCATAGTCTAACTCTCCATAAGCATATCACCACGCAATTCTATCAAATAGATAGAAACCAAGTTTTTCGAAAAACTTGGTTTCTGTATCTCACAATTTGACGTAAGCTAACGAGGTCTCAAGCAACCCACGCACTTCAATCATCGTTATTATCCGGTTTTTGAGGCATCAATCGCTCAATTATTTTACGCAAGCGTTCTTCACCTATCGTCTGGATTAGCCCTTTCACAGCGCGTTCCTCTCCCATCATCTGCGTTAGCTCTCTCATCGCGCGTTCCATAACTTTGTCATCATCGTAAAATCGCAAAAACCTTATAACAGTTTCCATATCCAGGCCTATCTCTTCTGCTGTCATTTGTTTCATCATTAACACCTCCATAAGCATCTCACCATGCAATTCTATCAAATATCCGATGTAGGAAGCATATTCCTCATGGTTATCAAGTAGAAATTCTATCAATTCTTGCTCATTGGTGCCTTTTGACGCCATCACTAACGGCAGTGTTGCATCATTCACTGGCAGCAAACCTAAGTCGATAAGAAAAATAGGAAAACCGTCTAACGTTCCACCACACACGCCAACGCCAAACTCTTGCATGTCGTCCATTTGCGCTCCACCGGGCAATGAAATATCGTCGGCGAATTTGTTCGCCAATAACCAGAGCGTCAAATCGCGTCGATGCCAAAGTTCTTCACGCTGTTGATACAACAAAGCATAAGTCAACAGTTGAACCAAACTGGATTGTCCGGCAGTATCTCCAGGTCCTTTGTAACTAGCTAATGTTTGATTACCAAGATGGCAAAAAGGATAGGGCAATTCAGCAATTGGATAGCGAGGCATGAGTAAAAGGTCAAGTCGTAGCGGCATATCGCCGAGATTTACTTCGTCTTCAATATTGAGCAAGCTGCCATAGTCTTGGCGCAAAAATTGGGTTAAAAAGGGATGCCAGTATATTGCCATAATGTTGTCTCACGCGGCTTGGGTAGTCATCATTTATTACTTTGGTTTTGCAAAGAAGGCTATACGTGTTACGTGTTTCGTGTTTCCTTGGTCAACAATACACGAAACACACAATACGCAACACGTTAGCCCTTTACGTTATAAACAAACTATTAGATGGTGAGCATCAGAAAATTACTTTCACGCATCACGTTTCACGTTTTTATAGTTCTCCTTAAATAGTTTATATTCCAAACTATCTACCAGTGCTTCCCAGCTCGCCTGAATGATATTTTCCGAAACGCCAACTGTGCCCCAAGTTTCTTCGCCGTCGCTCGCTTCTATCAACACTCGAACCTTTGCGCCTGTGCCACCTTTCGTGTCAAGGACTCGTACTTTGTAATCGGTCAAGCGCACCTCTTTGAGGCTTGGGTAGAATTTTTCCAGCGCTTTCCGCAGAGCATTGTCCAGGGCATTCACAGGCCCGTCGCCATCAGCGGCGGTGTGTTCGATAATTCCGTTGGGTTCACATACTTTTATTGTTGCTTCAGAGGGCATCTCATATTCACTAAATCTTTCAATAATTACACGGAACCCCATCAGGTCGAAAAACGGCTGATACCGATTCAACGTTTTATGCGTCAGCAGTTGGAAGGATGCCTCTGCGCCTTCGTATTGATATCCATCCTGTTCAGCTTCTTTCAGCTTGTCAAATACTTTTTGCACTTCCAAAGAGTTTTTGGAAAGATGAGAATAGTCTCGTTCTAATTTTTTGAGGATGGCGCTTTTGCCCGCTTGTTCCGAAATCAAAATGCGCTGTTCATTGCCCACCAATTCCGGTTCAAGGTGTTCGAAGGAATGGCGGTTTTTGCGTACTGCGTCAATGTGCATTCCACCTTTATGCGCAAAAGCGGATTTGCCGACGTAAGGCTGGCGTTCGTCATGCGCTAAATTTGCCAGCTCGCTAATTAGCCGTGAGACATCAGTAAGTTTCCGCAATTGTTCTTCGCTGATGCAATCGATTCCTAATTTTATTTTCAGATTGGGGATAATAGATGACAAATTCGCGTTTCCACAACGTTCTCCGTAACCGTTGAAGGTGCCTTGTACATGCACTGCCCCCGCCTGCACCGCAATAATCGAGTTTGCGACTGCCATCCCCGCATCGTTGTGCGCGTGGATTCCTAAAGGTATGTTCGCTTCGCTCACCGACGGCTTCGCCTTTCGGTCAAATCGGCTTTTGGTTATTTCGACGATTTCTTTAATATCCAGTGGCATTGTGCCGCCGTTGGTGTCGCATAGCACAACGCATTTCGCACCGCCTCGGATGGCGGCTTCTACTGTCTGCAGCGCATATTCCGCATCCTCTTTGTAGCCATCGAAGAAATGCTCTGCGTCATAAATTACCTCGCGCCCATTCGCTGTGAGAAAACGCACTGAATCCTCTATCATTTCAAGATTTTGTTCCAGAGATACACCTAATACATCGGTAGCATGAAGCGTCCAGGATTTACCGAAAATCGTAACAACCTTCGTACCCGCATCCAACAACGCTAATAGGTTATCATCCTCTTCCGGGCTGTTTTCGCCTCGCCGGGTACTGCCGAATGGCGTCACATAAGCATGTTTCAAATCTAAATGCTTGACCTGTTTGAAAAATTCTCTGTCTTTCGGGTTAGACCCAGGATATCCACCCTCAATGTAATGAACACCCAATCCATCAAGCGCCTGCACAATGCGTAATTTGTCTTTTAAAGAGAAAGCGACTCCTTCTGCTTGGCTACCGTCTCTTAATGTTGTATCATAAAGTTCAACTTCTGGCATAAAGACCATCCTTCACTTGACATCACTGTGTTTGCTATGTTCAGTAGTTTACTTCGTAAACTACTTTACGAAGTAAACCAGTCCTCACCTCCGTTGAGTAAAACATAAAACGTGAAACGTGAAGAATGAAACGTGAAACGTGAAGAGTGATAGTTACTTCTCACATTCATTTATCACGTTTCACTTTTCACGCATCACGCAGGTAGTTTACGAAGTACCCACACCCGGCCCCTCCCAAGAGGGCAGAGGAGACTACTGAGCGAAGCGAACACGTTTCACGTTTCATTTATGGCGACTTTCGTGGTCGTTCTTTCGTGTCTTTCGCGGTTACTCTACTGAGCTTTTAGCCTCCCCCAGAGGATAGCCATTTTACCTCTTGCATTTATACTGGTTCCAATGTCTGGAACATCAGGGCCTGTTACGGAAAAATCGTCGCATAGCACTCTCATGGCGTCCTCTACGGCAACTCCTACTGCTCCAAAAGACGATTTAGCATCTATCAGATTTCCTATTTCCTTGCCATCCAGATAGAAGCGGAATTGGTTTCCCTTCACCTCGGCATATAGCTCATACCACTTTTTGAGTTCCAATGGTGTTTGGACTGAGAGCAGATATTCTCCTGAAAGACGGTAAACTTCAACCTTCTGAGAGGCAACATGAAGCGCGAAGACAACCCCCTGTCCCCCTTTTCTAAGGGGGACAATTCCTTCCTCTTTTTGATATCGAATCAACAACGCCCCTTTTGTGCAGATGAGCAGGTTTGGCTGAACAACGTTGACTCGGCATCGCACGGTGTAATCAGTCCAACCATTTCCTATGTAAATGAATCGTAGAAATGTTCCTACCGGATGAGCGCTTATACCTACAAGGTTTCCATTCTCAATAGAAAAGTGATTTCTGTCGCCTTTCCACATTTCGTTAAGGGAAGTTCCCACAAAGTGGTCATGTAAATTCCCGGCCCAGGCGGTTGTGGCAAAAAGCGCCATGTTGAAAATCCCGACGAAGACGAAGATGGTAATTACAATAGGCTTCATAAATTCCCCTGAAACCAACCTTGAAAAGGGGTTGAACCTTTTCAAGGTTGGGAAAATCATGCTAATGCGGATGTTGGTGTCCATGTGGCATTGGCGGCGCTTCTTCTTCTGGGATGTCTGTGATTAAAGTCTCTGTGGTTAGCAATAATCCAGCGACACTTGCGGCATTCTCAAGTGCGCATCGGACAACTTTAGTAGGGTCAACAATGCCTGCTGCCACTAAATCTTCATACACTTCCTTTTCAGCATTGAAACCATTGTTCCCGCCTAATTCCTTCAGTTTGTGAACGACGACCGCGCCGTCTGCGCCCGCGTTACCGGCAATATATCTCACGGGATACTCAAGGCATTGGCGAATGATGTCTACTCCTATCGCCTCATCCCCAGAAAGTTCTAATTTGTCTAAATCATTAATAGCTCGAAGCAACGCCACACCGCCGCCAGGTACAATTCCCTCTTCCACTGCCGCTTTGGTTGCCGACAAAGCATCTTCTACACGCGCTTTCCGTTCTTTCATTTCGGTCTCAGTAGGAGCACCCACATTGATGACTGCAACCCCAGTAGTTAGCTTCGCCAACCGTTCCTGCAATTTCTCGCGGTCATAATCGGAAGTTGTGTCTTCAATCTGCCTCCGGATTTGATTAGCGCGCTTTTTCACCTCTTCCTTGTTGCCATGACCGCCGATAATCGTTGTATTGTCCTTGTCGATAATAACCCGTTCCGCGCTTCCAAGCATGCCAATAACCAAATTCTGCAGCCGAATGCCTAATTCCTCCGATATGACCTGCCCATCTGTGAGGACGCCGATATCGCCCAGCATATCTTTCCTTCTATCTCCAAAGCCGGGGGCTTTCACCGCAACACATCTTAATATACCCTGGAGTTTGTTCACAACCAATGTCGCTAACGCTTCACCTTCGACATCTTCAGCAATCACCAGAATAGGGCGACCTATTTGCACAACTTTCTGCAGGATAGGCAGCAAATCCGCTGCTACACTAATTTTTCCATCTTTGATGAGAACAAACGGATTTTCTAGAATAGCTTCCATGCGTTCCGCATTGGTGATGAAATACGGCGAAAGGTAGCCACGGTCAAACTGCATCCCTTCGACAATGTCCATCGTCATTTCGATCGTTTTGGCTTCCTCAACGGTGATAACCCCTTCTTTCCCCACCTTATCCATCGCATCAGCGACAAGATTGCCAATTTCCCGGTCATTATTCGAGGAGACGGTTGCGACTTGAGCAATTTCGTCTCGGGTTTTGACCTCTGTGCTCATGGATTTGACGGCTTCTACTACGCAATCCACGGCCTTATCAATGCCACGCTTGAGTGCCATCGGGTCAGCGCCTGCTGCGACATTCCTGATGCCACCATGCACAATACCTTGAGCTAATACGGTCGCGGTTGTTGTTCCATCGCCCGCATCATCACTTGTTTTCGTCGCAACATCTCTCAACAACCTGGCGCCCATGTTTTCGTATTCATCCTCCAGCTCGATTTCTTTAGCTATGGTAACGCCATCGTTGGTGACCACCGGAGAACCATAAGATTTTTGCAGAATTACGTTTCTGCCCTTTGGGCCGAGAGTAACTTTTACCACATTCGCAAGAGTATCTACGCCATTTTTAAGAGCCTGTCTGGCTTCTGTGTCGAATATCAGTTGTTTTGCCATTCAATCTTTCCTCCTGTAAAACTTTGTTTGAATAAAACAATGGATTTATTTTATATTACGGCTCCGCGGCTTTTATTACTGAATGATTGCCAAAATGTCGCTTTCCCTCATTATGAGGTATTCTGTGTCACCTACTTTGGCTTCTGTACCGGCGTGCTTGCGATAAATTACCTTATTCCCAACCTGTACTTCCAAAGGAATCATTTTCCCACCCTTCGCCACTTTACCAGGGCCAACAGCGATAATTTCGCCTTCCGCAGGCTTTTCCTGCGCGGTATCTGGAATAATAATTGTACCAATTCTTTGTTCCGCTTCCTCTTTGGGTTTTACGAGAACATAGTCTGACAACGGTTCTATAGCCATCATTATTCTCCTGAAATATTCTAAAATTTTTGGAAATTTTTATCTACCTTAGTGTTTCTTTTGATCAAACTTCCTTTTCTTTTTAATCGAACTTTTTCTTTTCGGAAAAGAAAAAGTTTGGTCAGCACTTTTGACATTAAAATGCTGATAAAGTTTTAATTATATCATTGAAAATCAATAAAGTCAATAAAAACTTTACGGATTCATACTTGACAAAATAAACACTATAAGATATAAGGAATGTTTTAGCTGAAGAAAGAGCTAAGGAATTAGCTTATAAGAATCGTTATGAGGCGGTAGCGCAATATCAACCATTGTTAGAAGCAATAGAAGCGGAAGCAAAGCACAAAGGCACGGCTACGGAGGATTATCTTGATGCCAACTTCAGTGATTATTTTCCGCGGAGCGGAATCCCGAGAATCGGGACCTTCCGCCGTTTTAACAATATCTCCCCGTTCAAAGATTTTCGCTATCTCCTTTTTCTTGGGGAATTGTGGTTTTATGTTGTGAATGATATTCAGGAATAAACAAGATTTGCAAATCTATATTTTTCTGTTAAAATCTTACGAGTTGGAGGATGCGGCTTCTTACTTGTTAAAAAACAGGGTTTTCTGCCGCGTGAAACTTTTATGAATGAATACGACACTCAATTTAAAAAAATATCAGCACCAACTGAGTGTGAGGTAGTTTTATTGACCGACAACCAGAATGGGGTGAAAGCATCAGTTGCGCCGCATTCTGGTGGAGAGTTATCGAGCCTTCAGATTCTGTGGGAAGAGACATGGCGCGAGACAATCTATCGGGCGAATGATTTTCGACCGACCGATGGCTGGAGAGGGCGCGCGCCGACTCTGTGGCCGGCTGTAGGGCGGAATTATACAGCCGAACGCTTGCAAGAGGTTAAACAGGCACAGACTTATGTTCCCATTGGTTCTTATTTAATCGGAAAGCAGAAATATCAAATGCCAGACCATGGATTTGTGATGAACCGTCCCTGGACGCTTAGCGACTATGGACATGATGATTCTAAGGCGTGGGCGCAATGCACAATTCAGAGCGATGAATCCACGCGACAATATTATCCCTTTGATTTTACACTCGGAGTCACATATACTTTAGCAGCAGGCGTCCTTTCGATTCAATATCGCGTAACACCCGAATTTCCCAGGGAACACGTCTCCGCGCCAGTCACAGATACTCAAGCGATGTTTTTTTCCATCGGCAATCATCTTACCTTCCAGTTGCCATTTTCGCCACAAGGCTCGTTCGCCGAAGCTATTCTTTCTGCGCCGACCAAACAGCAATTGGGTTTAACGCCGCAAAGTCTGTTGAGTGGAGAGGTCTTTGAAAAAGACTTGACTCAGGGCGTTTATCTAAGTGATAATAGTCTGCATGACACAGTCATTTCAGGTTTTGAACGAGATAATATTTGGGTTCGGCTTGTTGACCCGCATGCGTTTGGTTTTCAAATTTCGCAAAAAGGTTGGGTTGAGAAAGCCGGAGAAACCACGGAATTACCGACGCAGGATTATTACTTTGTCTTTTACGGCGCGCCTGAAACCGGCCTTTTTTGTCCTGAACCCTGGATTGGCGGGCCAAATTCTTTAAACACCAAAGAGGGTGTTGTGTGGCTGCATGAAGGTGAGCAATTTGAATGGGTAATTCGGGTTGAATTGGTCAGAGATTAGTGGTCAGAAACCAGATGTTCACCATCTAATACTTTGTTTATAACGTGAATAGCAAATCGTAAAACGTAAAACGTAAAACGTAAAGCCATACAAATTACGTTTTACGTTTTACGCATTACGTTAGCCTTCTTTGCAAAACCAAAGTAATAAATGATAGATTTCGGAGGATAAAAATGGCGAAATTAGCCGCAATTCAAATTTGTTGTCATGTGGGCGATGTGGATGCTAACTTAACGAAGGCGCGGAATTTAATTCAAAATGCCAGTAAAGCGGGCGCGGAATTTGTCTGCCTTCCAGAAATGTTTTCCACAGGGTCTGTCGCAGATAAAATGCACGATTTAGCGGAGCCTATTCCAGGGCCGACGACGGATGAATTGGCTCAGATTGCCAGGGATAATTGCGTATACATAGTCGCAGGCATAGCGGAAAAGGAACAACATTCGGGCAAACTATACAACGCCAGCGTGTTGATTTCACCCGATGGCGAACTGTTGAAAAAATATCGGAAAGTGTTTCTGTATTTAGGCGAAAGAGAAACTTTAACTCCGGGGGATGAAAGTTGCGTATGCGATGTCTCATTTGGCAAAATAGCGCTGACTATTTGTTACGATTATGTATTTCCTGAATATATCCGCCATCTTGTGCTGCAAGGGGCGGAATTGTTAGTGCATTCGACAGCCTGGTTGACGACAGACGAATGTGAGAGATGGAATTACAATCGCGGCGCTTATCGGGCGATGGGCATGACAAGGGCGCTGGAAAATGGAGTATACTTTATCTCCGCAAACCACTGGGGCAATTATGATGTAACAGGCGATTTGCGCGGGATAGGGCAGTCGTCAATCATCAGTCCCTGGGGCGAGATTCTGGATGAAGTTAAGGAAGGCGAGGGAATTGCCGTTGCAGACGTGGATTTTGAAGTCCCAACTAAATGGAGGGAAAGTGTTGCTCCATATCTCGCGGATTTTCGCGAAGGGAAGAAGCGGTTGAGTTTTTTATAGAAGTGTGCCTCATTTAATTTGACAACATAGGGCATGTTTCAAATTTGCTCAAAAATTAGTTGACAAAGTGATAAGTGATAAGTGATGAGTGATAAGTGATAATCACTCATCACTCATCACTCATCACTCCGAAATGACAACCCCCTACCCCCTTTATTAAGGGGGACTATTTTCTGAAACATGCCCAACATAGGGTGAATAATTATGCTTTACGATATTCTTACCAGAAAACAGTTTATAAAAAAAGGATTTCGACTTGGGATTTGTTTGAGTGGGCTGCCCTTCATTATCAATTCACCATTTATGCGCTATAGCTTTGCAACGTCTATGGATGCTGAAGAACTTTACGAAGCAAGATATTACAAACAGTTGGACAACAATAAAGTGCAGTGCCAGATGTGTTTTAGGAATTGTATCGTTTCTGAAGGACAGAGAGGTTTTTGTAGAAATAAAGTAAATTTCAAAGGCAAATACTATTCATTGGTCTATGGAAAGCCTTGCTCGCTTCAAATTGACCCCATAGAGAAGGAACCGTCGTTTCATACGCTGCCTGCGATTCGTATTTTCTGTACTGCCACAGCAAGTTGTAACAATAGGTGCAAATTTTGCCATAACTGGCAGATTTCGCAGAGCAGTGTTGAAGAGACGACAAACGATGAAATGTCGCCGCAACAAGTGGTGGACATGGCTAAAAAGTACGACTGTGAAGCTATGTCTTTCACTTATAGCGAACCGACCGTTTTTTATGAATATATGTTCGATATCGCTAAGTTAGCTAAAGAAAGCGGACTGAAGGTATTGTATCATACCAACGGGTCAATAAATTCTGAACCGCTGTTTGCGCTCCTAAAATATATGGACGCTGTTACGGTGGATTTGAAGGCGTTTACTGAGAAATTCTATCGAGAAGTCAGTGCTTCTAAGCTGGAACCTGTTTTAAACACTTTGAAAAATATCAAAACAGCGAGCGTCCATCTGGAAATAGTGAACTTAGTGATTCCCACCTTAAACGACAATATGGATGATATAAGGCGGATGTGCGTATGGATAAGAGAGAATATAGGTGTTAATACTCCCTTACATTTCAATAGATTCTACCCAACTTACAAACTGATAAACCTGCCTCATACACCGATTAAAACGTTGGAACAGGCGAGGAAAACGGCTGTAGAAGAAGGATTGAAATATATCTACATCGGCAACGCGCCGGGGCATAAGTACAATAGTACCTTCTGTCCAAAATGCGGCAAACGTTTGATTCATCGAACCCATTTTGCCGTTCTTGAAAACAATGTGAAGGAAGGGAAATGCAAGTTTTGCGGAGAAGAAATTCCAGGGATTTGGAAGTAGATTTCCAAAGTCTTTAAGACTTTGGAAATCTTTTGCGAGGAGGTGAAAAAATGAGTAGGATTGGAACAATTCCTCTTATGATGCTTTTGACTTCACTGTTATGTACTTCAGGATGTAAGGATAATCTACTACAGGCGCAACCCCCCCTCGGGGGGATGAAAGGGGGGGGAGACGCAATAACGCTTCCCAAGCCTAATTATTCAAGCGATGTCAGCGTCGAAGAGGCGCTGAAAAATAGGAGGTCAATCAGGAAATATAAAAACGAACGATTAACCCTCACAGAAGTATCGCAACTTCTTTGGGCGGCTCAAGGGATAACAGTTTCTTGGGGCGGGCGAACTGCTCCCTCCGCGGGCGCTCTTTATCCTATGGAGATATACCTGGTTGCAGGAGAACTTGAAGGCATAGAAGCTGGGGTTTATCGTTATAATCCTAAAGAGCATGCTATCATTAAGCAAGTAGAAGGCGATATGCGCCCAAAATTGTCCGACGCGGCATTAGGACAAGAAGTAATCCGAGATGCTCCTATAAGCCTCATTCTCGCCGCTGTTTATGAAAGAACAACTCAGAAATATGGACAAAGAGGGATACGGTATGTCCATATAGAAGTTGGACATGTCGGTCAGAATGTCTATTTACAAGCAGAGACGCTTGGTTTGGGAACCGTAATGGTAGGAGCTTTTGATGACCAAAAAGTCAAGGATATCCTGGGCTTAGATAACGAAGAACCTCTCGGTATCATGCCTGTGGGGAGAAGATAAGGAAATCAAGGCAAGGTTCAAATGTTATCAAAATTAGTTGTCAAAGTGATGAGTGATGAGTGATGAGTGATATGCTCATTTATCACTCATCACTTATCACTCATCAGCCCGAAATGTTGATTGCTTCGCAAGGCTCGCAACTTCGACTATTTTCTGAAACATGCCACTTTTATCGGATAAAAAATCTATTGACAATAACTTACTTAAGTGTTAAACTTTTTTCGGCGGTTTTTATTTTGACTTTGGTAGATTGGCTCGTAGCCTAAGATTCTATCTTGGTTTCCTTGTGAAAAGGCCAACTTAGAAAGTTAGGCTACGATTGAATTTCATTTTAATTTACCAAAGTCATATTATAACAAAATAGAAATGACTTAAACGAATATGAAAGCAACGTGAAAGGAGCCGTAACATTTTGGATCCAAAGGAAAAATGTTTATTCATCAATAGCATAACACCTAAAGGAGGATTGTTTACCGGTAAAAAAGAAGAGATACACCCAGATTGTAATACAAGTTGGCGGATTTCCCCAGAGCCGTTTTGGCTTCTTCCGGAAGAGTTAGAATGGTTTGAAGAGCTTGGTAGACATTTGTATAACTTCTATCGAGCGTGCAACACACTTTACTCCCAAAGCTATCGAGGTATTCAACCCACCTGGGTTTCGGAATATTTGGATAAAGGCAAACCCGAAGAACTCATTAGCTATGGACGGATGAATCGTTTTAAATCGCATCTCCCAATGGTAATAAGGCCGGATATCATACCGACAGACGGGGGTATGATTATTACGGAATTAGATTCAGTGCCCGGCGGTATAGGATTTACCAGCAATTTAGCCCAGCAGTATGCCCAACTGAATTACGATGTCGTTGGTTGCGCCAATGGTATGCTGCGTGGATTTGCAGAAATGATGCGCTCACTCGCCAAAAATGAGATGCCGAATATCGCTATTGTTGTTTCTGATGAATCAGCCGATTACTGGGATGAAATGGTCTGGTTAAGCGGCGAATTGAGGAAATTATGTGTGGCGGCGTATACTGTGAAACCGAATGAGATTATTTTCACTGAAGATGGTTTGTGGTTGGCCCCCCTTTCAAGGGGGGGGCAGGGGGGGGGGCGCATTGATGTCCTCTATCGGTTCTTCGAACTTTTTGACCTCAAAAACATCCCCAAAACGGAACTAATAATGTACAGCGCGAAGAAAAGGAACGTCGTCGTCACCCCACCTTTTAAGGCTTACCTTGAGGAGAAGTTGTTGCTCGCGCTTTTACAACACCCGGCATTGAAAAGTTTTTGGCTGAAAGAGATGGGCGAAGATACCTACAATTTCCTCAAAGCTATCATTCCAAAGTCCTGGATTCTTGACCCCAGAGAGCTCCCACCCCATGCAGTTATTCCCGATTTATATATTGATGATATTCCCGTCAATGACTGGAACCAGTTGACCAATGCCTCTCAAAAAGAGAGGGAAATGGTAATCAAACCTTCCGGGTTTTCGGAATTAGCATGGGGCAGCCACGGAGTATCGGTCGGACATGACCTTTCCAGCGTAGATTGGGGCGCGGCAATAGAAAATGCGCTCAACAGTTTTGAGCAGACACCTTACATTTTGCAGAAATTTCACAGTGGAAAAATTTTCCTGGCGGAGTATTACGATTTCTATACTGATTCAATGGTGCGAATGAATGGCAGAGTCCGCTTATGCCCTTACTATTTGGTAGTCAACAATAAACCTCGACTTTCTGGGATATTGGCGACTATCTGTCCAGCGGATAAAAAGATATTGCATGGCATGGTTGATGCGATAATGGTTCCGTGCGCGGTTTTGCCTGGCTAATAAAGAGTAAAACGTAATGCGTAAAACGTAATAGGTAAGAAAACAGTTGCAAATACGTTTTACGTTTTACGTTTTACGAATTTGCTTGCCATTAGAATTTTATCCGCCAACTGTCTGTAAATCTTCTATGTGCGCAACGTCTCCAGCCAAATCCTTGACCTTATCCAGGATGGCATTGATAAATTTCGATGATTCCTCAGTGCTAAAATTTTTCGCTAATTCAATAGCTTCGTTAATTGTCACAGCCGGGGGAACGTCTATCAAATAGAATAATTCATACGTGGCAAGCCGCAAAATACACCGGTCGATGATAGGCATACGGTGAATTTCCCAATGTTCGGCACAATCAGCGATGGCTTTATCTATTGTTGCGAGACGCTCCAATGTTCCGTAGACCAACAAATTGGCATACTGCTTGGCCTGGTCATAAATATTCTCAGGGACGCGAGGGATATTTGAATCCTTTATCAGTTGCCAAAATCTGGTTAATACTATATCAATTCTATCATTTGTAACATCCGCCTGATATAAAATTTGCAGCGCATACATGCGTGCGCGGGTACGGGTTCGCATATTAACTCCTTCCCATCATTACAGGAGCACATATCGTAGAAGGCCTTCCTGGAAGTCCAGGCAAAGCCAGAGAACTGATTTTCATGTTCACGCATCAAGCTTATATTGACACCACGCATACAGCGCATCGTAGATGTACGATTGGATGCGGAGATTCTCATGGTCATCCTCTACGACGTGAAGAAAGCCTTCGCCAATAGCTCTCAAGCCGGGTGATTGAGGCGTTGTTTTCTCATCGGAAACATCAGCGCCATGGACAATTTTCGCCAGTTCCAATAACGCTGGTTCTTTAAGATTATACTCGTCAATTAGCACTTCAAACGTGCACTTACCCTCGCGATGATTGTATTTTGCGTTAGGAGCATCGAAGGAAATAGCTCCTTCGCGTTCTGCGACTTCCAACACTTGCTCGCGGGACACATAAAGAATTTCGGCGTCCGGGTCAATAAACTTCCTGATGAGCCACGGACAGGCAATCCTATCAGTTTTAGGTTTTTCACGCGTTACCCATTTCATGCTTCTTCACCTCCTTCCACCGGCTTTTGCACCATCAGCGGAAACAATAATGCCATTAACAATAATAAACTGCCGACGATGGGATAAGCAAAACGATAGCCGCGCATCTTTTCTCGAAAGCCGTATACTGAGATGAGATAGCCCGTGACCGGTGGGCCGGAGGAATGTCCGACATCCATGATAGTGCTCATAACGCCTAACGCGGAACCGTAAGTGCCAGTCGCCAAATCGGCTACCAATGCCGCTGTCGAAGCCGTTACTGTCGCCACACTCAAGCCCAACAATAAACTGAGCAGAAGCAATATCCAGAATGAATGGAAGAACGGAATCAGTCCCAGCCCCAAAGCGCCGGCTGCTAACCCCAAGATAATCTGCCCGCGTCGCCCGTACCGGTCAGAGATCTTTCCCATCAGCGGTTTGGAGAAGGTAAGTGTCAGCACTTTCGCACCAAGCAAAATGCCGATTAACCAATCTCCCATGCCAATTTCTTTAGCGTACAAGGGCAAAAAGACTTCATAGGCACCGTAGCCGAAAAACTGTACTGCTTCGGCTACGCTGGTAAACAGGATTCCTCGATGCTTAACTACCATCGAAAGCCCCGAAAACATTTGCCCGAAACGTTCCTTTATATCAGAAGATTTTTCATCGGCGACGCTTCCCTGACGAATAGGCAACCAAAAGGCAATCAGAAACGCAAGAACACCTGATATTCCGCAGACAAGATAAACACTACGGTAATGCAAGATTGCGGAGGCGGCAAACAAAGTCAAAAGAAATCCACCGATAAACGGCGCGGCGGAACGCCCAATTAGCGTTGCTGATGAATACCATCCCATCTTTTCCCCACGTTGCTGAACAAACAAATCCGCCACTAACGCTAAAGCGACCGGGCCGAAAATCGCCGTCGCAAAGCCGTGATAGACGCGAACCAACACCAATTGCCAGGTATTGATGATAGGCAGATATAAAAACGGCGCGGACGCAAAGATGAAGGTGGCAAACAGAATTACCTTCCGACGTCCAAAGACATCTGAAAGCGCGCCAGCAGGAATGCTCACCAAAATTCCGATTACCGTTGATGCGGCGGCGATAAGTCCGATTATCGATTCGGTAGCGCCAAGGTCTCTGGCAAATAGCGGCAACACCGGACTTTTGGACATAGTGGACGAAAATATCGCAAACAGCCCAATTCCACACAATAATCGGAAGGGGGATAACTGAAATTTACGACTGGACGCTGTCATCTTTTGTATCTCCTTAGGGAAAGGCAAAATGGCAAGGAGGCAAGACGGAAAGACGGCAAGATGGCAAGGAGGCAAGATGGCAAGACGGCTTTTAACCATTTAGCCTTCTTGTCGTTTAGCCGTTTCGCCTCCTTGCTGTCTAGCCGTTTATCTGTTTTACCATTTTGCCCATTCAGAAACTCTCTATTGGTAATTAGCAATTTGAGTTATTAATATGAAAAATTCTTTTGCTTAACTCCTATAGTCGAAGTTCATCGTACATGGTAATATATATTGCTCTAATTGTCAAATGCAAATTTAACCGAAAAATTCTTGACAATTTCATCACATTCGACTATAAATAAATTTCATGATTAGCGAAAGGAGGATGGCATAATGAAAATTGCTTACGGAACTTATGGTATGCCCACTGTGCCGCTGGAAGAGGCGCTTGTAACAGTGGCAGAGATTGGGTACGATGGTTTGGAATTAGCTATCGGACCGAGACATAATTCCATGCCTGAACAGATTGATTCTTTGAAACGTCAACAATTGAAAAAGATGTTTGCAGAATTAAATTTGGGTGTGCCAGCGCTTTTCATATTGGGGAGTGTCTTGACTGAGGATAAAGAAATCCATAAGAAAAATCTTCAATTGACGACCCAGGTGATGGAATTGGCAAGGGATTTGGACATCGGAACGCGCCCTGTCATCAGCATGGGTATCGGTGGAAGGAGTCCGTCATGGGAAGCACAGCGCGAACTATTGCTGCGATTACTGGAGGATTATGCAAAAGTTGCCGCCGATGAAGGGTTCATTTTTGCCATAGAGCCACATTCAGGCGCAATGGTGGATAGGACTGAGCGGGCAATTTGGGTTATGGAGAATTTGGATAATCCTGATGTCAGACTGCATTTTGATATCGTTCATTTCTTTATGGGTGGAGAGGACATTGAGGAGACTGTTTTTAAGTTAGTGCCCTATACCGCACATACACATGTTACGGATGCGAAGAAGACAGATAAAGGATTTGAACTTGTCCTGATGGGTCAGGGTGACCTTGATTGTTTAGCTTATGTTAAAGCTATGCATCAGGCTGGATGGACGGATTTTATAACTTTGGAAGTAAGTGTGAGAGTTTGGGGCAGAGAGGATTATGATGTGAACGAAGCGGCAAAACAGTCTTATGCTGTTCTGGATGAAGCATTTAAGAAGGCAATGATTCCACGTCAGTAAGTTTATTGACAATGTCACAATATTATAGCCGCTGATTTTCAGACAGCGCTGATTATTATTGAGATTTTCAAAATCAGCGTACCCTGGAAATCAGCGGCTATTCCCTTGTTTTGATTGATATTAAGCTACTCTCTCATCCTGCTCAATCAGTCCATCCCTCAGATGAATAATTCGGCGCGCATGTTCTGCGATATTCCGCTCGTGCGTGACCATGATAATCGTATTGCCTTCTTCATTTAATCTATCAAAGATAGTCATAATTTCTTCGCCGGATCTCGTATCAAGGTTTCCTGTTGGCTCATCAGCGAAAATAATCGAAGGGCTATTCACCAGCGCACGCGCGATGGCAACTCGTTGAATCTGACCACCTGATAATTCGTTGGCTTTGTGATTCATGCGGTCGGATAAACCGACGGATTCAAGCGAAGCCTGCGCTCGTCGTTTGCGTTCTTTTCGAGAGATACCGCTATAGATTAATGGCAATTCGACATTATGAAGCGCAGTGGTACGCGGCAAGAGATTAAATGATTGAAATACAAAACCAATTTTTTTGTTTCTGATTTCGGCTAATTGATTGTCAGACAGATTTCCAACTTCCTCGTCCTCAAGTTTATATACGCCGCTGGTGGGTTTGGAGAGGCAGCCGAGAATATCCATCATGGTCGATTTTCCTGAACCAGATGGCCCCATAACCGCGACAAATTCGCCGTTTTCTACATTGAAAGTTACTCCTCTTAAAGCACTAACTTCCACATCTCCCATCTTATAAATTTTTTTAACATCCTGTACGTCAATTAACATGTCAATGAGACTCCTTTTCATTCCGCTTTGCGGAACCAAAGCTCATAAAACTTAAAAGCAACCTGATAACAGAACTTCGCCTTCTCAATCAACTCTTTCGACATCTCATCTGTCACCAATTCGGAGGGGAGAAGAAGTCTACCTCCGACCCTTCTTCCATAATCCATTTCAATATGTTCGCTTCGCTCACCGACGCCTTCGGCTTACGGCAAGGGCGCTGCCTCATTTGAATAATCTGCAAGGTTGTACAATTCCGCTTTCAATTCATCTGGAATTTTGCTTTCAAACCCACTGATGACTTTCCTTAGCTCCTCACCGGGATTGTGAGTAGGTGCCGGATGTGCGGTGCAACTTATCGCCGCTTTAGCCGAGTTTTCCATTGAAAGTTGAGCTTCCTTGACTGCTTGCGCGTAATGTCCGTTCTCAAACTTTATGGCTTGTTCCAGGTGATATTTGGCTAACCTCAATCTATCTTCCACGTCAGCTTTCGAGTTCATCAAAATTCACCTCTATAATTTGTCCGAACTTTAGGTCTTTAAGTGTCCAACCGTAGTATCCATCTGTCGTCTTATACCTTACCCATCCTTGTTCTTTTACTTTCTTGCCTATCCGCTCTAACAGCTTTTGCCCATAACATTCGCGGTCGTAAACGATTATTCCATCGGCGTAGAGGTCGAAATAAAAGGGGTCAAAATAACTATAAACCTCATCAACACTTTTTCCATCTGGGAATATATCTATTCTGTATTTGTTCGAAACATCTTTAGTCGCTTCAAAAAGCGCTTTTCTCATTTCAAAGGGAGAATATGGAAGGCTCTCAGCTATGACGAATAGGTCAAGGTCACTTCTTTCTGTCTGTTCTTCTCTTGCGACAGAACCATAGAGAATTACAGAGTGAACGTCAAACACTTTCAACAACGCTTCAGCCGCCTCTTTCGCCGCGCTTTTATATGGCTCTTTTACTTCATCAAGCTTCATCTGATTAAGCCTCTCGCTCATTTGTAATCATTTCCATCTGACATAATAGGTTTTGATTTATTTTTCGTTACGCGAGACAAGTCTCGCTACTCCATAAATTAAATTATATCATGTTTACCAGCTTCCAATAAATAATAGACATGTTCTTCCTTTTTGATTACAAAAGTAATTCTATGCTTTCTATCAATTCTAATTGCCCAAACATCTCTGCCTTGAAAAGTCATTCCTTCTATTTTTTCTGTGTGCAAGGAGGGATGCCAAAAAGATGACTTGTTTTTTTCATAATCCACCATGAAAAAAACAAAACATTGGTTTGGAGGAAAGATAACTGTTTGTATGCCTTCTTTCTTAGTCGTTTGGGTAGGGACTTCAGGTTATCCTTAAATTCATCGGAAAATTCAAATTCCATAATTTAACCTTCGATGTAGTCGCTAAACTCTTCAACATTTTTTACCCTGGTGGTTCTGCCAACTTCAAAATCTTCCTCTGCTCTTTTTAATCTTGCCTGAGTTTCTGCGATCCAGTAAGGAAATTGGTCTCGTCTAATTAAACCTGCCTGTGCCGCTATTTCCATTTCATCTTTGGTCAAACCAACTCGTTCCTGCATCTTTCTTTTTATCTCGTCCAAGGTGATGGTGTGATTTTTGGCTTTCAACAAAATTCCATCTTCTTTGATTTCAAAGAAAACTTAATCTTTGTCCTTGAAGCCCAGTTGTCCCATAACTTCTTTGGGAAAGACGAGTTGAAAGCCATCTTTTATTTCTCTTATAGTGAGCATTTCTGACCTCCGAAAGCGGACTTTCAAAAAATCCCTATTTCTTCTCTGCGAACTCAACGTCTCTGCGGTGAAAGCTTTTGTTGTGTCTGTTACATTACAATCTAACTCATACCAGGCGTATAAATTCTATACGCTACTTTTTCTTAGCTAATTCTTCGATAGATTGCACAAAAACCCTGTCACCTTCTTTGACACCGCTGAGAATCTCGTAATGAGTTTCATTGCGTTCGCCGACCTGGATTTGGTTTTTTACACCTTTCGTCTTCGATTTTTTATCTTTTTGGTGCTTCGACTTTGTTTCCTCTTCCTTTTTATCAAGCATCACAAAATATTTCTTTTCGCTTTCAATCAGAGCCTGGACTTTGGTAATTTTGTCTGCCGCTTTTTCTGATAGCACGATAGCGATTTCTGTCGGGCCTGTTCGTAAACCGCGAGTTTCCTCAATAAGGATTTCAACGTTTTCGCGTTCTTTCCCCCCTGTTGACGGGGGGACAGGGGGGGGCGATGAAATTTTGCTGACTTTGCCTTTGAATTGCTTGCCCGCAAGATTTTCTATCTTGATTTCTTTACCGACCTCTAATTTACTGAGGTCACTTTGATTTACTGTCGCTTTAACAACCATTGTCTCTGGCGCGAGGACGGTTTCAATTGGCAATTGCAAGACATCGGCTTTATCAATGACGATAATATCCGCCTTTGCTTTCATACCAGGGCGCAGTTCCTCTGGCGAGCCCAAAACTTCGATGGTCACTTCAAAGGTGATGACACTCTCTTGTGGTCGCTGTTGACCGCTCGGTGAAATTTCAGTAATCCTGCCCTCATATTTTTTATCAGGAAAAGCTTCAACTTCTATCTCTACTTTCTGCCCTAATCTCACCTTCGCTATATCTACTTCATTAATGTTGGTTTTCAAAACCATCTTGGATAAGTCAGCTATCTTCATAATAGCAGGTCCGCTGGAGAACGCAGACCTACCTGATATTACGATTTCCCCTTCTTCCACTTTGAGGTCAGTTACCGTACCTGCCATTGGCGCGATAACGTTCGTCCATTGTAACCGCTCTTCCGCATTTTTCAAATCACTCTCGGCGCGGAGCAAATTCGCTTTAGCGGTAGATTCAGAATATTTGCTAACTTGCTTCTCATCATCCAGACTTTCCTGTAATTGTTTTAGTCTCGTTTCCGCGGTTTGCAATTGAACTTCAGCTTGCCTGACTTGCGCCTCTTGAGCTTGCTTGATAGCTTTTATATTGCGTTCCTGGAAATCAAGGGTGGCTTGTCTTGTGTCGATAGCTTTTCGGCGAGTTTCGATGCTGGCATCTTGTGATTTGACAGTTTGTTGTTGTGATTCAACGTTTTTCCTGGCGGATTCGTATTGAGAAACTGCATGAGCGCGTTGCGCCTGCGCGTCTTCCAACGCTTTCTTCGATACGAATTTTTTTTCGTAAAGCTCTTTAATTCTCTTCAATTCTGATTCAGCATTGTCAAGATTTACTTTTGTCGATTCCTCCGCCGCTTCATATTGCGCTAAAGCTAATTGAGCTTGTTGGAGCGCAATATCAGCTTGCTGAAGGGCGATTTTATCTTGCTCCAGGTAGTTTTTCGTAGTCGCTATATCTGTTTCCGCTTGAGAAATTCGTTGAGCCGATGTCGCTTTGGCAGCTTCATAAGCGGCAGTAGCAACTTCGACTGCGTCATCCGCTTGTTTGAGTCCACTGTCTTGCTGTTGTTCCGTCAAATTCGTAGTTAGTTTTGATTGCTCCCACTGTGCTTTTGCTGCATCTAAGTTTGCTTGTGCTTGTTTTTTTTCCTCTACAATTCGCGCGTCATCAATTTTCAATAACGATTGCCCTTTTTCAACTTTGTCGCCATCTTTGACGTAGAGTTTTTTAATTTCACCCTCGACATTCGATTTAATTTCTACGGACAACAGAGACTCTAAATAACCCGTGTCCTTAATTTTCACAATAAATTCACCGCGCCGCGCGACCTCAACCTTATCTCCTTCATTTTTATTTTTCTTATTTCCAGAAACTCTAACCGCGCCGAAGGCAATGAAAATTACTATAACGATGGCTACGCCAATGATAACTAATTTCTTCATCTTTATCTCCCAACAAAATGGCAAGACGGCAAGAAGGCAAGATTTAGCCATCCTGCCGTTTAAGCGTTTATAACTCCCCCATAGCGCGTTGTAATGAGCTTTTAGCGGTTTTATAATCATAGAAAGCGCGCACCTGGCTGGTCAAGGCTTGAGCATAAGTAGCTTGTGCATCAAGTAATTCAAGCAAAATACCCATTCCTTGCTCAAAGCGTCCATTGATGACCTCCAAGGAGAGTTGGGCGTTTCGGACTTGCTTGTCGGAAATTTCAAGAGATTTTTCTGCGCGTTTGAGATTCAGGTAGGCTTGATGCACCTCGAGAGCGATATTCCGCTCTGATGTATTAGAGTTTTCACGTAGTTGTTCCAACTGCATCTCCACTTGTTGCACTTGACGTTTAGAGGCGCCGCCATCAAAAAGTGGAAATGTCAAAGCTGCGGTAGCATTCCAACTACGGAAGTTTTTAAAATTTTCTCGCTCACGCAGATATTCATCAAGATAGACACTGTAATCATATTCTGCTGTAAGCCTGGGCCAACGTTGCAATTGCGCTAAAGTTAAGCCCCATTCCGCATTTTTGATGTTGGCGTCATATTCCTTTATTTCTGGGCGATTTTTTAAGGCTCTTTCTATTGCATCGTCAATACTCATGGTTTCAATTTCAATAAAACCTGTCTGTATATACCGTTCGTAATCAGGGTCATCGAGGATATTAACTAAAGTACCGGTGTCTAATCCCATTAAATTGGGCAGGTCCGCCATAGCAATTTCTAAAGCATTCTGGTCATTTATCAGACTTAATTCATCACTGGCTTCTCTTACTTCAGCGGCGGCGACATCAGCTTCTATCAGTTTTCCGGCATCTCTGAAAGCTCTCGTTTTTTCCGTATTTCCTCTTGCCTGTTCCAGCAGTTTCTTATCCACTTCTACCAGTTTTTGGGCTTTAAGCAAACTGTAGTAAGCCTGAATGATGTCAAAAACTAATCTCTGTCTGGTCTGTTCATAGCGGCTTTGTGTTACCTCTTTGTCTACTTTGGCGCGCGCTAAATTTATTTCCCTTTGCCCATGGTCCCAAAGTGTGTATCTGCCTGTAACTGTCGCGTTATAATTCTCCTTCTCAAAGCCAAAGTCAATTCTATCGGAGAAATTATAACGTCCGCTTACAGTAATTTCGGGATAATAGTTTGACCGTGCATCTTTAATCTGTAGGTCATCAAGGGCTAAATTCAATTTTGCATTTTTGATATCCGATGATTTTTGTAGAGCAATAGTGATGCATTGCTCCAGGTTTAACGGTTGTGCCATGTCGATTTCTTGAGCAATCAACCATGAAGGCGTCACCATCCCCAAAATAGCGATAATAAGCCAACTTGCAGTTTTTATCATATCACTCTCCTATTATTACTTTTTATTCCAATTATTTCTTTTGATACAACCCCCCTGCCCCATCCCCCTTACCAAAGGGGGGTAGGGGGGTTGTTGATAAGGGGGACTTTTCTTTCTTAAAGAAAAGTTTGGTTACTACGTTTTTATGTTAGATCTTTTCAACTGTGACTTCAACTATATATGGTAGATTCTTAAATCGCGCATCTGTTAGAACTTGTTCATTATCTACCGCGGCTAATTCATATTTGTAATCTTCATTTGGTGGATTTATTTCCACCTCCGCTATCTTACCCCTCAATTGGTTTCTTATCCTTATGACTTTTCCTACTCTACCATTAGAAAGTTTTACATACTTATCAAGAATGTCCTTGTTAAGCATATTTTGGCACCTCACTTCCAATAATTATGATAACGAGAACCGAACTCTAAAGAATATTGGGCTATCACATCTGGGTGGAAAAGAGATGCAGGCGGCAAATTTTGTTCAGCGAGTGTTTCAGCATGCAATTTGGGCCAAGCTGCATCCCTTGCTGCTGTATTTAAAAATGAAATCTTTTCTTTTTGCATCTTCCCAGATTGTATTATCTCATGACTAATAAAATTTGTAACACTTGGATGCTTTTTTCCTGATTTTGCCAATTCCCACATCGTTACATTTACCGCATCCAGCAGGTCATCATTTTTAAAGAGATATTCTTTAGCGCGTTTAATTTCTTCAAACTTATAGTTATACTCCTTGGCAATATATTCCACATCCATGTCATCAAGAAAGAGATGGTCTCGCCACACTTTCAATTCTTCTGAAGAATCTACATTCCAATTTATTATTGACAGAGAGCGGCCCTCCTATTCATACCGTAACGCTTCAATCGGATTCAACTTGGCAGCTTTCCGCGCGGGGAAGACTCCGAAAGATACCCCAATAGCCGCGGCAAAGAAAAAGGCTAACAAGATGGATTCCGGCGCGATTAACGTTTTCCATTTAGCCAGGTCAGATATAACTTTTGACCCTATAAATCCCAATGTAATTCCTATAGCGCCACCGACTAAACTCAGGGTTACGGCTTCTATCAGGAATTGTATGAGGATATCGAAGCGTTTGGCGCCCAACGCTTTGCGCAAACCAATTTCTCGGGTGCGTTCTGTAACGGACACCAACATGATGTTCATGATACCTATTCCACCGACGAGCAACGATACAAACGCTGTACCGCCTAACAACCAGTTGAACGTTTTGTTCGTTTCTTCCATAGTTTCTATCCAATCCGCCTGGCTCTGGATGTTAAAATCCGATTCCTTGTTGGCTGCAAGTTTATGCTGTCTTCTTATAACTTTTTCTATTTCTTCCTGCGCTTTATCCATTACTTTCTGGTCTTTTGCCTGGATACTAATACTACTAATGTAATTATCGCCAAAAAGGCGCTTTTGCCCTGTAGTGATAGGGATAAAAATTTGGTCGTCAGCGTTGAAGAATCCCATATCCCCCTTCGATTTCAGTATACCGACGACTCGAAAGATGACGTTGTTAATCCGGACACTCTGTCCAATCATTTTCGCTTTGCTTTCTTCGCTTACTGTTGATGTTGCTTGCGACTGGTCGGTGGGCCAGCGGGCAGTCATTGTAGTATCAGGGCTGGAAGTTGAAGTTTCGCTCAAGAGATTTTCTACTACTTTTGGCCCAAGCACACAAACTCTCCGCTTGAATAAAAGGTCATCATCAGTAAAAAATGAGCCTATCTCTACAGGGGTGTTCCGCATCGTTGGATAGTTGGGCGTTGTGCCGATGATGCGGGTGTTAGTATTTTTATTTTGATACTTCACTTGAGCCGATTGCGAGTGTTCAGGCGCAACTCCTTCTATGGAGGATGTCTTTCCATTGGCTAATGCTTCAGCGTCTTCGTATTTGAGCGTTCTCCGGCTACCCATTCCAAAGGCAATCATTCCTCTGCGTTGTTGACCAGGCCTGACAAAGAGCAGATTTGCTCCCATCTCCTTCATGCGCGCTAAACTTTGTTCTTTAGCGCCCTTGCCGATGGAGAGCATGGTGATAATTGACGCAACGCCTATCACGATGCCTAACATCGTCAGCAACGAACGCAGTAAATTGGCTCTCAGACTGCGTAAAGCAGTCCAGAGACTTTCATCTATTCCCATTGTGTTTTTCTCCTCCTTTGCAATGTTAGAAACCGAGTTTTTCGCAAAAACTCGGTTTCTACTATTATATTCAACATTTTTCTTACCTGCGAGGCCCTCCGAATGGTCCGCCGCCGCCTTGCATCATCCGAACACCAGACGATGGGTCTCTTCTCATACGTTCCCTCATCTGTTCGAACCGGGAATCTCTTCCACTTCCGCCGCGCCCAAAGCTGCCGCCAATTACAACAACTTCGCCTTCATCAAGCCCGGATATAATCTCTGTTTTTTCAAAATCGCTGGCGCCGGTTTCAATGGGACGCGGTCTTTCTTCTCCGACGACTCGGACCATCTTGCGTCCTCCGAAATCCATGATAGCTTCGTTGGGAACAACTATAACGTTGTTTGCATTGGCGGCCATAATATCAACTGTGGCGTTCATCCCTGGCTTGAGGAGTTCGCTTTTTTCTGTGAGTTCTGTGGTCACTTCAAAGGTCGTTACATTTTGGGTAACTTTTCCCTGCGGGGCTATCTTTAAAATTTGCCCATGAAACATCTGGTTTGGAAAGGCATCTACTTTAATCGTTACAGGTTGTCCAGGTTGCAATTTGCCGACGTCTGCTTCATCAACATCTGTGTTCACATAGATTTTGTTCAAGTCAGCCATTGTAACTAACGGCGTCCCTTCGCCTACAGAAGATATCCTGGAGGCAATTACCTGTCCCTCTTCGACATTTTTCGCCAGAATTGTCCCTGATATAGGCGCTTTTACAAGAGTATCGTCCAATTTGTCTTTAGCGTTCTGCAATTGACTCTCGCTCCGGCTCACTGATGCTTGTGCGGTCAGGAGGTCTTTCTCTCTTACTTTTATCTGCTCAAGATTCGTTTTTGCCAATTCCAGGTTTGATGCCGCTAACGCGACTTTACTCTTTTGCATCTCTATCTCTTTCTCGGTGGATGCTTCAGAATCTATACTCTCCTGCGCGGCTTTAATAGCAAATTCTGCTTTTTTAACATTCGCTTCAGCCATCTCAAAATCCTCTTTAGTGGCGGGATTTTTGACCATTTCCAGTTGTTGTTGCGCTGAGTCGTACTGCGCTTGTGCGGCGTCTAATTTATTCTTCGCTGAATCCAGCTCTGCTTTTGAGATATAGCCTTTATCATATAAACTCTGTTGTCGGTCAAAATCCTTTTGCGCCAGGTCTAAACTTGATTTCGCTTGAGTTACTGACGCTTCTGCCCGTTTCACTTCCTCCGAACGCACTGCTTCAGATGATAACATTGTTCGTTGCAATTCGGCAATTGTCAGGTTATTTTTAGCTTCTTCCATTTTTCGCGCATTCGCTTCTTTTTCTAATTGAAATTGCTCCTCAAGTTGTTTTAAACGTGTTTTAGCGTCATTTAGATTCACCTCTGCCTGCGATAACTGTGTTGCCCGCTGCTCCTTTTCAAGTTTAATATTTATTTCCGATTGCTCAAGGCGCGCTCTGGCAGAACGCAAATCCGCTTCCGCCTGGTCATAATCGGTCTTAGCGTAAGTCCTTTCTATCTCTGCGATTAAATCCCCTTCGTTGAGATAATCCCCTTTATCAACGGGCATCCTGATAATTTTGCCGCTGGCTTTTGAACTGACCTCTATAATCTTGAGAGGCTTGATGGTGCCTGATGCAGTGATAGTTTCGCTTATGTTCCCCAGTTCAACTGTCGCTGTCTGCGTTTGAGCCGCGTTGCCACCGCTTTCACCAGGATTATTCTTTTTTGAGAATATTCTCCTTCTGGCTATTCCGCCCCCTACAACAATAAGAACAACTGCGATAATGCCGATGATGATTAATTTCTTTTTCATTGTCTTTCTCCTCAATTATCTTGACTACTATTAACTTGACTTTGGTAAATTAAAATGAAATCCAGTCGTAGCCCAACTTTCGTAGGGCGTGCCTCCGTGCTAGCCCCTCATATTCATCAAGCAACCAAGATAGAATCTTGGGCTCATACGAACCAATTTACCGAAGTCATATTAATTTATTATGATAACTAACAACTTGTCATAATGTTTGACGAAGAAATGGAAATAAAGTTCAAACCAAACTTTTCGTAAACGAAAGAAAAGTTTTTCTCTTCCAATTATTTCTTTTTGTCAACTTTTTCTTCCAAACTTTTCTTTACCCACCCCTGCCCCTCCAAGGAGGGGAAAGAAAAGTTTAATCAAAAGAAATAAGTGGAAGAAAAAAAGTGGGAAGAAAAGTTCCATCAAAAGAAATAAAAGGAATATAAATTTTTGTGAGACTTTCGCCAGAAACCCGTTTCCTCTGAGAAAACGGGTTTCTTACAACCAATGAGGTTTTGGACTAAATGGCCTATTGTCCTCCACTTCCTCTGGGACCACCGCCCATCGGACCACCCATGCGCGTTTGCTGTTGAGCCTTTTCCCATGCAGCTAACTTTTCCAGTTGTTCCTTTGTCAGAACGGTTTTGAGCTTTTCGTCCAGTTCAGCTTTGATTTTCGTCATGCCATCTGCGATTGCTTGAAAATCGCCCGCAGAATCCTTCTGCAGTTGCTTTCGGTCATCCCAGGCTTTTTGAAAGTGCGGTCGGGCTTTTTCCAGCGTTGCAGCATCGACTTTTACTTCAAAGGCAATAGCTGCCCAGGTACTCTCCACAACTTGCATCGCTCTCATGCTGCCGCCGGGTCGTTGTTGGCCAGGCTGCCTCGGGGGCTGTTGAGCTTGTATAACCTGGAAAGCAACACCCACGATGGCTATTGCCAGGACGATGCTGATGATTAACGTCATGCGTTTCATTTTTTATCACCTCCTTCAGGATTGATGATTGATGATTGATGATTGATGATTGATAAGTTATTTCAATCGACAATCAACAATCAACAATCGACAATCAACAATCATATCCTTCCTCCAAGTTTCTCCCTTGCGTCTTCAAATAAACTATACAGAGTCGGTATGAAGAATAGCGTAAACAGAGTTGCGATAGTCAACCCGCCGAGTACAGTGCGAGCCATGGGAGCTTGCAATTCTGCGCCTGCGCCGATTCCGAAGGACATCGGCGCCAACGCTAACACCGTCGTCAGGGTTGTCATCAAGATTGGTCGAAGTCGCCTGCGTCCGCTTTCCAGGATGGCTTCTCTCTTTGCCAGACCCTGTCTTCTCATCAGGTTGATATAATCCACCAGAACGATGGCATTGTTCACCACAATTCCTGCTAACATGATGATACCGATAAACACAGTGATGCTGAAGTTGGTACCGGTCAGGAAAAGAATTAAAATAACCCCAATGGTGGCAAACGGTATGGAGAACATTATCACAAAGGGATGTAGCAAAGATTCAAATTGGGATGCCATAACCATGTAGACGAGGGCGATTGCTAACATCAGCACTAAGACGAGTGAGCGGAAAGCCTTTTGCTGTTCTTCCTGCTCTCCGGTAGGTCGGACGGTGAAACCTTCTGGCGCATTAAGGGAAGCGAGCTTTTCATTTATTTCTTTAGTGATGCTGCCGAAATCCCTGCCGGCTATGCTGGCTGATACGGTTATAATACGTTCCTGGTTGCGCCTTTGTATGGATATTGGTCCCACGCGTTCCTGAATTTGTGCGATATTGTTGAGCGCAACGGTGGAGTTTGCTCCTGTATGTAAGAAGAAGGTTTTGACGTTATCCAATGATAGCCTGTCTTTTTCCTTCAGCCTCACTCGCACGTCGAATTCATCGCCGCCTTCCCGATACCGCGTTGCTACCCTTCCTGTCAAGCCTGTGTTCAGTGTGTCCGCTACCGTGGCAAGATTCAAGCCGAGGGCAGAAGATTTATCCCTATCCACCACCACCGTCAATTCTGGTTTGCCTTCTTCTCTACTGACGCGCACATTCACAGTACCTTCCACGCTTTCGACAATTTCTTTTACCTGTTCAGCTAATATAGCTCCGGTCTCTAAATCGTGTCCGCGCACATCCACCTCTATCCTCTCCTCCTGTCCTCCCATCATGCGCGTCATCATGGAGCCACGGCTGCTTATCCAGATTCTGGCGTCTGGAATTCCAATAAACTTCCTTCTGAGGTCTGCCATCACTTCCTCGGTGGAACGCTGTCGTTCCTTTTTGTCCACCAGGTCGATGTCGACGTTAGCCGTGTGGGAAGACCTACCGCCAAACCAACCTCCACCGCCGACATTTGTGCGCATTGTTTTTATCTCAGGAACGCTCGCCTGCACTACTTTTTCTATACTTTTGGCTAACGCATCTGTAATCTGAAATTTCGTCCCCACCGGCAGTTGAATGCTGATAGATAGGTTTCCTTCATCTACTTGAGGCATCAACTCTGTGCCAATCGTTGGAATCATGGCTAAGGTCAAAACTAAAGCTAAAGGGCATATTATCATCACCCACAGACGGTGGCTTAAAGTCCAATCCAATGCGTCCCGGTATTTATCGTTCAAGGCGTCAAAACTTTGGGCGATGCGTTGTTTGAATCTGGAGTACGTCAGTCTTTGCTGACGCGGTGCAGAAGCAGAGACTTCTGCACTCCAAATGCCCGCTTCAGATGTAGGTTTAACATGAAGGAATTTGGCGGACATCACCGGAACGAGAGTTAAAGCGACAAATAGCGATGCCAGCAGCGAAAAAGAAACGGTATATGCCAACTGGCTGAAAAAGACGCCCTGCATGCCGCCTCCTGCGAATAACAATGGGAAAAAGACGCAGAGCGTTGTCAGGGTGGAAGCGGAGATAGCGCCGCTGACTTCTTTGGTCCCAACGGAAGCAGCCTGGTTTGCTTCCTCGCCCCATTCTCGGTGGCGGAAGATGTTTTCTAAAACCACGATGGCGTTGTCTAGTAACATACCGATGCCCAGGGCGAGACCGCCCATTGACATCATGTTCAACGTCAGTCCTGCGAAATTCATCAAGATAAACGCCGCTATAACAGCGATGGGAATAGCGGTAGAGATGATGAGCGTGCTGCGGACGTTGCGGAGAAATACGAACAGTATGAACACCGCTAAAAAACCGCCGATAATCGCCGATTGTTGAATTTGTGTAATCGAATTTCTGATGAACACTGCATTATCTCTGGTCACGAACAACTGCATCCCCGCAGGAAGCGTTTGATTGATAGCCTCGACACGTTTTAACGCTCTGTCCGACACCCTGACAGTGTTTTCCCCCGGCTGTTTTTGGATGCTGATAGAAATCCCTGGTTCGCCCTTCAAACGGGTTTCTGACCGCCGCTCTTTGAATGAATCCGTGACATCGGCTACCTGATGAAGGTAAATCGGAGCTCCGTTTTGGTGTCCGACGACAGTATTAGCAATCTGGGCGATGTTAGTGTATTGTCCCGAAGTGCGCATCAGTAACTCTGTCCGTTCTGTCTCTAAATATCCGCCCGGCTCATCCAGGTTCTCATTCATCAAAGCGGAGGTAATCCGAGAAAATGAGAGTCCAACTGCTTCCAGTTGGCTTCTATCTACATCCACATGAATCTCGCGCTCCAAACCGCCTCTGATATTCACCGCCGCTACACCTTCTATCTGCTCCAACCTGTACTGTATCTCGTCTTCGGCATATCTGCGGAGTTTATCTGGCGGCATATTGCCGGATAAACCGAGATGCATTATCGGCATCGTGGAAGCGTCAAATTTCCAGACCATCGGTTCGGTAACGTCTTCAGGCAACGCGCCTTTTACTCGCGCAACGCGCTCGCGCAGGTCATTAACCGCTTCCGTCATATCCGTTCCCCAGGTGAAATCCACCGTAACAGTAGATTGCCCTTCGCTGGAGGTTGACCTAACTTCTTCTATGTTTTGGACAGTGCTGACGGCTCTTTCCATCGGTTCAGTGATTAGCGTCTCTACTTCCTTTGGGCTAGCGCCTGGATACGAAGTTGACACTGTCAGCGATGGAAATTCGACGTCAGGCATAAGGTCAATTGACAATCGTGATAGTGAGAATACTCCTACTATCACGATAGCGATGAAAACCATGAAAGTAGTAATCGGTCTTTTGATGGCTATGTCTGATAAATTCATTTTAATAATATCCTCCTGTTGTTGAGTAAATTTTGACACTATTTCAAACAAAAGAAATAAGAGGAATAAGTAAAATGTGAGACGTGAAACGTGAAACGTGAAGAGTGATAAAAACTTTCATATCACGCATCACGTATCACGTCCCGAGAATCGGGACGCAATAGCAAACTGACATCAGTATGAATGCGTTCGAGAACCCACTCCTGAATCAGAGCTATGTGAGAAATTCCACGTGACCTGGCAAGTGCCTTAACAACTTCAGCGTCTTTGGGTTCTAAGCGAACGGTGACTATAGTTTGACGTTCAAAAACAGGTTCACTCACTTCCTCAAGCTCGTCATCGAAATCCGTTAAGTCATGCGTGTCCCAAAAATGAGCGAGTTCTTGAATCGAATCGGTCTGTGGAATGTTTGTACGCTTCATCTGTTCCTCCATCGTCTATATCGTTGTTTTTCCCTGTCTGTCATCGCTCTTGCCGTGACAGGATAGCCTCTACCATCAGGAAATTGAATCACCATACAGAATAAATAACGCCCCGCGGTTGTTTGCCCCAGGACATAGTAGACTGGATTTTCTCCTTGAGATTTTGCACGTTGAACAAATGGCCTGCCGAAGCAGACTTCTTCGACTTCATCTGGTGTAACTCTATGTTGTGCAATATGGTCAATTCTGTCTTGGGGCCAGAATAACTCATGTATTCTCATACCCAAACACGCTCTAAGAAGTCGGAAGTGGGAAGTAAAAAACTTATTCCTTCCGCCTTCCGTCTTCCGAAGTCCCTTTGCCTTCACCTGCAAGCGTAACCGCCATTCCATCTCGCAGGCTGTAACGTCCTGCCACAATAAGCTGTTCGCCGGCTTCCAATCCGGAAAGTCTTAAACGTTTAGCGTGAATTAGAATGCAACTACTTGCGAAATTACTCTTCTTACCAGTGCAACTTTGTTTTTCGTCGAACAAAGTCCAACGTGAGTAGAGGCCGGAACTGCAAACCGATTCCCCGTCCTGCAAGCGCCTGACGATTGGGATTAACCCGAACGAAGGGGCTTTGTTGCCAATTCAAGACGCAACGAATCCCCCGAGTCAACTGCTTGATTACACAGTCCTCGCTGGTTAGGAGGATGCTGACCTGTTTCAGGAAGTAGGAGAAAACCTGGCCCAAGTGCGTATGCTGGCGTAGAACATCCTGGGTGGCAATTTGGACAATCCCCTGTGCCCTCAAGGAATCCAGATTAACGTATGTTTCCAGTGAACCCGTGTCGAAATCCGCCACGAGGTTTGCTCTGTTCGCTTCGTTCAGTGGTTTACTTCGTAAACCATTTCCGCTCTCCACCAGCGCCAGCCCCAGAGTCGGGTAAGCGTCCTGCGGATATGCCGTCAAATGCCATGGCACACTCTCTTCGATTGCGAACGACCGGGGGTGTTCATAAACCAGCGGCAATTTCCCCGTTTGCTCACACCACTTGAGCAACGCGTCATCGGTGACATATTCAGCCAACGTCGCGCCGTGGGTGAGAATCTCGCCATCCACCACGATAAGCCAATTAGCGCCGAGTTCCTCGCATTTCCGTTCGAGCCACGCCTGATTCTGCGCTTCCAGTTCCCCCATACGGCGGCTGCGTTCCGAAAGGGATAGGCGTTCAGCTTCCGAGTAGGTTGGGTTCTCACCTTGCCAGGCTATAGCTGGCGTTGGCGGTTCTTCCTTCTTGAAAGCGAGTTCCAGACCCCGCAACACAGCCTCTCGGGCCCGTTTATCAAGAGGGCCTAACTCTCGCTCCACCTCTCCCAGGATGTCCGAATTGAAATCGATTCCTCGAATTTCTGACATTACCTTTTCTCTCCTTGTTCTTCCATACCTATATCGGCAAATTGGAAACGTGCATCGTATTACGTATTGCGAGATTCAAAGCACTTGTTTAGTGAAACTAAACAAGTCCTCACAACACGAAACACGAAACACGCAATACGCTACTTTTCACTTTCCGCCTTCGGGTAGCCCTCTTGCCTCCTTACCCTCTTGCCCTTTAGCCCCTTTGCCTTCACCTGCAATGGTAACCGCCATTCCATCTCGCAGGCTGTAACGCCCTGCCACAATAAGCTGTTCGCCGGCTTCCAGACCGGAAAGGATTTCCGTTTTGACGCCGTCGCTTATCCCCGTTACCACTTTTTTCTTGAGCGCTTTGCCACCATTGACCACATACGCAAAATTCTCTTCGCCTTCCTTGAGCAGAGCATCCGCGGGAATAACGGGCACGCCTTTGTGTTCCAACACCGTCAACTCGACACGGGTGAACATACCGGCTTTGAGTTTGTGATTTGGGTTGGACACTTCTATCTCGATATCGCATGTCTGGCTTGACCTATCGATTATCGGGCTGATATTTACCACCGTGCCGGAAAAGCTCTCGCCAGGATAGGCGTCAGGTTTTACGACGGCTGTTTGCCCGACTTTAATGTTTCCTATCTCGCGCTCCGGAATTTTCGCTGTGACCTTCACCACATCCACATCTATGATGTTGACAAAGGGACGAGTTGGAGACGCGGTATCACCTTTATCCAGAAATCTCTGCGCGATAACACCGTTTATTGGGGCTTTTATGATAGTGTCGTCCAGGTGTTGTTGAGCCGACTCCAAAGTTGCCTGGGCGCGCTTCAAAGAAGCCTCAACTTGAGCTAAATCCTTTTCCCACGTGGAAGCGTCCTTAGCGACAGCCATTTGTTCATAAGCCGCTTGAGCGTTTTCTACTTGCGCGTTAGCAGCTTCTAAACTCGCTTGTTTGATATCGATGAGCATCTTGTTGTCTTGCGCAGATTGCAGTGAAGCCTGCACCGTTTCCACCTGGGCTTTTAAAACTTCGATATCCTCTTTTCTTACGCCTTCTTCCAAAAGGGAAAGTTGCGCGCTGTAAATATCGTACTGCAATTGCGCGGTTTCAACCTGGTCTTGCGAAACCATTTCATCCTTTAAGAGAGCAGTTAGTCTCTCTAAATTGCGTTTGGCGTTTTCCTTTCTCACTTTTGCCTGCTCCAACTCCTGCTCTCTGGTGCCAGATTCGGCGGCATCCAAACGCGCCTGCGCGATACGCAAGTCCGCATCCGCCTTTTTAATTTGCACATCCGCCTGCTTTGTTTGCAGTTGCAAGTCAAATGTGGCTTGCCTCAAAGCGGCTTGTAATCGGTCAACGTTACTCTTTGCTTGTTTGAAATCGGTCTCAGAGTTGACAAAGGCGAGAGACGAACTTTTGTCATAACCTGCTTTTGCGCTTGCCAGGTCGGCTAAAGCCTGGTTCATCTGAATCTCGAATTGTTTTGCGTCGATGCGCGCTAAGGTTTGTCCTTCCTTTACTACATCTCCTTCGTCAACCAGTAGTTTAACCAATTCACCGGTTTGTTTGGGATAGACTTCAACCTCGGCACGGGCGGAAATTGGGCCGGTTGTTGTTATCATCTTAGCAATATCACTGTTGGCAACCGGCACAGTTTCCACCGGGAGACTTTGCTGTCCACGTCCCAAAGCGTCTGACGGTTTTTTTTGCCGAACATAAGCGTAAACCACTACGCTTATCAATGCAATTATTATAACGGCTGTTACGATAATCTTTTTCATGATATTCTCCTTTCTATTAAGGACAAGGTGGCAAGAAGGCAAGATGGAGAAATGGCAAGACGGCAAGATGGAAAGATGGCTAATAGTTCTTTGTCCCCTTGCCGTTTAGCCGTCTTGCCTCTTTGCCGTTGTACCGTTTAGCCGTTTTTCCGTTTTGCCCTTTAGCCCTCTTGCCCCCTTGCCCCTTTGCCCTACTCTAATTCAATATTCAACCTCTCCAATGTGACACCCAAAGCTTGATATAAAGCAACAATGGATTGACGGTAGTCGATAAATGCTCTCAAACGGTTTTTGGCGGCAGTGGCTAAATTGGCTTGAAACTGCAATAGTTCATAGCTCGTGGACAGCCCCAACTCATATTTTCTCTCTTCCGCCAAAAGCACTTGTCGTGCAAATTCTTCTGCGGCTTTTGTCGCTTCGATGCGTTTTGGGTCGGTTTCCAGTTGTCTCACCGTGCCGCGCACTTCGGTGATAATTTGTGCTTCTAAATCTTTCAAAGCTATCAGCGCTTCCTCTTTTTCAAGTTGGCTTTTCTGCAATTCAGCCTTCGTTGCCCGTCCACTTAGCGGCAGGCGCAAAGCAAAGCCAATGTACCAGGTATCGTATTTAGCTTTTCCGACCTGGGAAAGCGGTTCATCCATTTCGCCTCCCAGACCGTTAAGGCTCAAGCTACCTTCCAAATCCAGACGGGGAAGCCGCTGGTTTTGAGCCACTTTGATGGAGATATCGCTGTTTGCCAAATCTATTTTCGCCTCGGCATATTCTGGGCGATTTTCCAGCGCCGTGACAATGCTTTCTTCTAAAACCACCTTCACTTCTTCAAAGGAAGGCGTATCCACTGGCGCAATTGGAATATCCCACTGAGCTTCATCTTGAATCATGTTGGTAACGCGCTTGAGTCTATCTTCTGCATCTCTGACTGCGTCTTTAGCGGCTATCACGTCAGCCTCGCGCGATGCAACTGCAGCTTGTGCTTGTAAAACATCGCTCGCAGTCGCTTTGCCAGCTTCCTTAAACCGTTGATTTTTTTTGAATAAATCCTGCGCCTGTCCTAAAGCAATTTGTTGTACTTTGAGATTTTCTATCGCAAACACCAATTCCCAATAAGCATCTTGCACTTCTGAAAGCGTTCTGATTAATTGTGCTTTGAGACTCAAAAGGGAGATGTCTTTGTTGTTTTGGGCAATAGTAATGGATGCTTTGTTGACCGCGAACCCAAAACCTTCCAGTAAAGGCTGAGTGACGTCGAGGGTCAAACCAGAACGGTAGGCAGGATTCAAAGTTTGAAAGCTTGAGTTACTTTTGGAACGGTTATTTAAAAAGGATAAGCCATAACTACCACCCGTGACAATTGGGTCAGCTACTCCGATGGTAAAACCCTGGCTGTTACTGCTTCGGACATCTGCCCCAGTTATGCCTGGAGTTGATGATGGTTCTTCGGCGCTGTTAGCGCTGGGGCTAAACATGGCGGATGGGTCAAAACGCCCCTTTGCCATCGTCAAAAGAGCGTCTTGAATTTGTGGGCCTATCTGTTTTATGCGAATATTCAAGTTGGATTTTAAGGCAAGGGAAATACACTCCTGAATTGAGAGATTTATTTGATTCTCTGCCTCTTCTGCAAATGCAGACACTACGCTTTCATTTGCAGAGAAAAACATTATGCCAAGCAGAGATGAAATCAGTAGGCAGAAAATATATCTAACACTGTTATCCATTTAAAACCCCTTTCGTTTGGGAATAAAAATATCTCTGAGGACATGTTTACGAGCTTGCCCTTGAGCTTGCGAAGGGTAAACCACGTTTGCGTTGTCGTAAATATTTAGTTTTTGTTAGACGTAAATTATAAAAAAACGTTCAGAAAAATCTGTTTTATGACCAAAAAAATTTGGGTGTCTTTGCGCCTTTGTAATAACTTGACTTTGGTAAATAGAAATGTAGCCCAAGATTCTATCTTGGTTCTTGTCGGTTGACTGCCAATCCCCCTTACCACAACCCCCCTGCCCCCCTTTGGTAAGGGGGAAGGGGGCAGGGGGTTGTCCAACTTAGAAAGTTGGGCTACGATTGAATCCGGTTTTAATTTACCAAAGTCATAATAATACAAAGTTTATTTCTGAAGTGTTACGTTATCTCCCGTGTAAAACAAACCATACCAGGTTGTTCAACTAAAAAATCCCGATTAATCTCCACTCTGGAGCGTGGAGACCAATCGGGATTCTTCATAATTTTTTTAATCCGTTCATAAGTTACGCCGTCAACATTAATCTTCCTTCTTAATCACGTTTCAGCGCTTCAATGGGACTCAGGCTGGCAGCTTTCTGCGCTGGGTAAAGACCGAAGAATATTCCTATACCTACTGCCACGACAAACGCAATGATAGCAGTTGATGGCGAGAAAACAACAGGCCATTGCGTTGCTTCCCAAACTAATTTCGAGATAAATTTCGCCGTGATACGCCCAAGAAAGATGCCAAAGAAGATCCCTAAGATACCACCGCCCAAACTGAGTGTCGCTGATTCTACCAAGAATTGGAACAGGATATCGCGCCGTTTAGCACCGATTGCTTTCCGCAACCCAATCTCCTTGGTGCGCTCAGTGACTGAAATCAGCATGATATTCATGATGCCAATACCGGCGACCAGCAGCGCAATGCTGGCGATTCCGCCGAGCATCAGCTTCATGACTAGCCCCACCCGTTCCGCAGTGGCTAACTCTTCGGTGGCCATCCAGAGGTCGTATTCATTCTCCGGACCTGGATGCTGCCGCGCCAGAACCCCATTAATTTCAGCCACTGCTTGTTCCATCTGTTTCACGTCCGCGACCTCGGCGCGAATACGTTCAATCCGCTTACTTCCGGTCACCCGTTGCTGAAAGGTGGTCAGCGGCATAATAATGGTATCATCCCAGCCTTCGGTCGCGCCGATATCGCCTTTAGGTTGCATTACTCCTATCACTCGGAGTTGAATATCGAACGAATCGCCCCAATGCTGTCGGAAACGCTGGGCGCGAATGCGCTGTCCAAGGGGGTCAGAGTCGCCAAATAGGTCCTGGGCTAATTGTGAGCCAATCACACCGACTAAGGTGCCTTGCTCCAGGTCTTCGTCATTCAAGAAACGTCCCGCCGCGACATACCAGTTATGCGAGCGCTGATAGCCGATTGAGACGCCAACCAGGCGCACTTCTTTGGTATTTCCTTCGAAGGCAACATTGACATCATCAGTATCGAGTTCTGCAACTGCTTGCACGACAGAAGCAGCGCTCTCTTCCAGCGCCGCCACATCTTGATATTCCAGGTCCTCTGCCCGGTTATAGCGCCACCGTCCTTGAGTACGAACCGCTTCTCTGGCGGTCTGAGCGAGTACCCCTCCCCGACTGCTTCGGTGCCACTGATTGCGAAAGATTTCCACAATGTTAGTGCCACCCGTCTGCTGGATTTCTTTGAGTGTAAGAACACGGGCACCATCGCCGATTGCGACTACACTCACAACAGCACCAACGCCGATAACAATTCCCAAAACCGTAAGGAAAACACGCATTGGGTGCTTGCGCAAGCCGGAAAAACCGATGAATAATCTATCCCAAAAACTCATCTATTACTCCTTCCACAAGCATAAAACGTAAAACGTAAAACGTAATGGCGACTCGTTTTTAACGTTTTACGTTTCACGTTTTACGCTTTATTCCGATCTAAGCGCTTCAACTGGAGTCAGGCGTGAAGCGCGAATCGCCGGATAAAGTCCGAAAAACACACCGATAACAGCAGAAAAAACCAGCGATATAATTGCCCAAAACAGCGGAAGCGCAGATGGCCAATTTATGGTTTTGATGATAAAGCTGGTAATAATCCAGGCAACCCCTACACCAAAGATGACTCCTAATAACAACCCCAGTAACCCTCCCAAGGCACACAGCATGACAGCTTCTATCAAGAACTGCCCCAGAATATCACGAGGCTTCGCGCCGATAGCTTTCCGAAGCCCTATCTCTCGGGTACGTTCCGCTACTGCCACGAGCATGATATTCATGATACCAATACCACCTATCAGCAGTGAGAAACCGGCGACACCAGTAAGTAGAATCTTGATAATCTTGTTGATTTTCAACACAAAGTCCAAACCGCTTGCGACATCACGTGTCTCGAAGAACTCTTCGCCGCGATGTCGTTTTTTCAGCAGTTCGCTAACTTCTTCCATTGCTTTAGGTACGTGCTGAATGCTCTTGACCTGCACCGATAGTGAGGAAATATAGTCGTTGCCGGTAAAACGCTGTTGCACTGTCGTTATTGGTATAAAGACCCCGTCATCCAGGTTGAAACCGTATCTCAAACTACGTCCGCGAGAAGCCATAATTCCGACTACCGTAAAGCGTTCATTCCGTATCCTAACTTCAGCATCCCATAAGACGAAGTCGTTGGTGAGCCTTGCGAACATAGCCTCTTCATCGCCGAACAATTCATTGACGATATCTTGTCCCAAAACACAAATGGAAGTTGCGTGTTCTACATCAGCGTCGGAAATGAACCGTCCCACACGCGTCTTCCACTTCATTGCTTCTTGAAAGGCCGGTGTTACTCCCTCATAGCTTGAGTATGTCTCCCGCATGTCTAAACCGGCTCCTGCGCTGATTCGCGCTCCCCGGCGAACGGGAATAGAAGGGATAACGTGTTGCACCGATGGACATTGCTTTTCTATCGCCAGGGCATCTTCATAAGTAAATTGTTCTTCGCTGTTGTTGCGGACCCATCTGTTGCCTTGACGAATATGGCGCGACCGCCGGAAGCGTATCATCGTGGCGCCGCCAAGTTTCTCAGAGTCTTCCATGATGATTGTCTTGGCGCCGTCCCCAATGGATATCATACCAATAACCGCGGCCACACCAATCATCACACCAAGCAGGGTCAAAAGGGTGCGCATTTTATGACTCGATAACGCTTGAATTCCCGAAGCGATGCCTTCTAACAGGTTCATTCTATGCCTCCCCTTGGATTGTTGATTGTCGATTGTTGATTGATGATTGAGCAATTGACCTCAATCAACAGTCATCAATCCTGGTCTACCTCCTTCGTCGCTGGTTAGACTGTTCAGCTTCCGCTTGCGGGGCATTCTGGACAAGAACTCGGTCGCCTTCACGCAAGCCGCTCAAGAGCTCAATTTCAGTGTCATTGGTCTCACCCACTTCGATGAACGTCTTAACGCCGCCGACGGCGTCCATAAGCCCTTGGCGTTGGTGAGACTTGCGAACACTCTTAGCAGCAGCGTCTTTCTCTCCCTGCGGAGCTAACATCACGTAATGTTGCCGGTCGCGGCGACGCGCCGCTGGGGTATCAGGTGTAGTGTCGTTAAGAGGATTGACTGCTGTCTCTCCAGGACGACCGCCTCGGGCTGTCGCCCTTTCACTCTTGACGGCTTCAATGGGAAGTAGAAGCGCGTTTGGACGTTCTACCACCACGATGTCAACGTCCGTTGTCATGCCAGGACGCAGTTCCTTAGGCGAACCAAGCACCGCAATCAGCACTTCAAAGTAGATGATATTATCACGCGGTTGACCACTTGGGGAAATTTCGCGAACTTCCCCGCGGTAGGTTCTATCCGGGTAGGCGCGAACCCGGATTTCCGTTTTTTGTCCAAGCTTGAGTTTCTCCATATCCACTTCATTGATAAACGTCTTGACGACCATCTGAGAGAGGTCGACAATTTCCATTAACGGCGGGCTTTGTGAGAAAGCAGAACGTCCTGAAGTTACAATCTCACCCTCCTCAAGCTGAAGGTTAATGATTATACCCGACATAGGCGCTATAATCGTCGTCCATCCTAAACGTTCTTTTTGATTATTTAGCGTGCTTTGAGCCCGCAGTAGGTTCGCCTTGGTGCCTTCAAGAGAAAAGCGGCTAATATCTTTTTCATCATTAATATTTTCTTCGAGTTGCGTTAAGCGTGTCCGGGCAATATTCAGTTGAGTTTGAGCCTGTTCTTCTTGAACTGCGCGCGTTTGCTTCAGCATTTCCAGGTTCTGCTTTTCGAACTCAAGTGTTGTATCCCGCATCTGGATGGCTCCCTTACGTATGGCGATCGTCTCTTTCTGCGACTGCACCGTCTCTTTCTGCGATAACACGCGCTTCTGTGCAGTTTCATAACGTGAGTTAGCATTCGCAGATGATGCTTGTGCATCCTCCAACGATTTCTCGGAAACAAATTTTTTCGCATACAATTCCTGCGTGCGCTTCAGTTCAGACTCCGCATTGTCCATGTCCACTTTGGCCGCATTCTCTCCTTGCTCCGCGTCGCTCAGACTGAGTTCCGCTTGTGTTAATGCAATCTCAGCCTGTCGCAATGCAATTCTGTCTTGTTCCAGGGATTCTTTGGTATTTTGAATATCCGTTTCTTGTTGCGACAGTTGCTGAAGCGTGGTCGCCTTGGCCACGTTATAGCTCATCTGAGCTTGCGCGACATTATCGCGTTGCTGCTGCAACTCGCTCTCCAACTGCTTCCCCTTAACGGCAAGCGAGCGCTTAGCCTGTTCCAATTGTGCTTCTGCCGCGGAAACATTGGCTTCAGCCTGTTTCATTTCTTCCCTGATTTGTTCATCATCGATCTTGAGCAGAATACTCCCCTTTTCGATGAAATCGCCTTCCTTCACGTAGAGCTTTTCGATTTCACCTTCGACATTTGATTTCACCTCTACTGATAAAAGCGATTCCAGATTTCCCGATGCGTTGACCTTGATGACAAAATCACCACGTTTGACAATTTCAATCTTTTGCAGCGCTTTATCATTACCATTGCTACGTGTGGCGAGTACAATGCCCAAACCCACAAGCATAAGCACGATAACAACGCTGCTAATGACAACTATGCGTTTCACGAAAAATATCCTCCTTCAATATCTCGAATAGCCTGACTTATATAGCGGCGCATCCATTCATTGGCTTCAGTAGCCATCATCTGCTTCAGCAAGGGAAGCGCCGGATGAGAACGAAGATGGCCCAGTGCGATTACCACCTGGGCTCGAACCGAGATTTCCCCGCTTCCAGCGGGATTTTCAACCTTATCATCAAGGAGTGCTATCAGAGCATTCTCGGCGCGTTTGTCACCCAATTTCCCCAACGCCGTCACAGCAGCCGCTCTAATATCAGTATCCGAATCATTCAGCGCGCCGATGAGTGCATCTACCGCCCGTGGATCGCCCAAATCCGCTAAGGCAGATACCGCAAAACGGCGTATGGTACTGTTGGAATCTCCTGCGGCGTTGAGTATGGCAGGGAGAGCACTCTCATCTCCAACTTTGCCCAGGGCTTGTAAGATATAAGTACGAATCTCCACCGATTTCGTCTGAAGCCGGTTGATTAGCCATCGAGTGAGCCACTTACGCCAGAATTTGTTATGTTTCTGTTGATGCATCGTTTCACTATTCCTAAGTAAGATTTGGCAATAAAAAAAGCCGATTTAAAGAGAAAAACAAATAACTATGTGGGTACTGAATATGTCAGCACCCAGTCCTAATTGGTTGTTAGGGGCAACATCATCGTTGCTAAATATGTTAATCAGTAGACATCATCGTCATCTTTATGTTCATATAAGGTTCAGCTCATCTAATTCAAGGATTATTCGCTATCGCTCAAAATGACATAATGGCATTACGCTGTCAGTCTGAACGAAGCGAAGAATCTCATTGCGGAAACCATATTCGGAATTAAACAATGCACCAGTAGTGCATTGTTTAATTTGTTTTGATTAATTTCTGTAGTAGCGACTTCAGTCGCTTCCTGCGAGTTGCAAAACGACTGAAGTCGTTACTACAATCATAATTTATTTAACAATGCAGTAGTAGTGCGAATAAACCACTTAGTTATCGTTTTTTATACGACCCCATGTCGAAGTTAATTTACCCGAAGGGGAAACGGGTGTTTTAACAACTGTTTCTAAGCCATTTTTCATAATGTTAAGGACATCATCTTCTGCAAGGAGGACGTTAAAGATGGCGACGTCATCGATTGCGCCATTGGTGAGATTGACCGCGCCAACGGCAGGGGATGCAATCTTCAGGAAGCCTCCCGTATTCTTATAATTGCCGGCATAAGTGAGATTACCTTTGACGCCATCAATATACATCTCCAATTTTTTGTTTTTGTCATCATGGGTTATGGCGCCATGATGCCATTTTCCATCCCTGACATTTAGGGGTACTGTTTTAACCTGATTTATTCCACCATCAGTGTCAATCCTTATCCTAAAAGTAGCGCCAGCGGGGTCGAGATGGATAGTCCAGCCATGAGTATTGGCAAATTGCCTTCCGATTAAATTGGGATAATCTCCCCCTGCGGTGGCTCTAAACCAGAGGACATAAGTCCAGGTCAAAAAATTAAAGCTTTCTGGATTAGCAATCTCAACTCCGTTGGTACCGCTAAATTCCAACGCACTACCAAACTTGCCGGCAACCCATTTGGGACCTCCGGTAAGAGTTCCGTCATTTCCATTACCGGAAGCATCTCTGGCGGTATCACCCTTATTCTCGTCAAGCAACCAGGCGCCAACAATCGTTTCCTGGTCGATTTTGGCAAAACTTTGTCCGACTAATATTAAGCTAATGACAAAGATACACACCAGGGTTAGTCTTGATTTTGTAATCTTCATTTTATTTCACTCCTTTTTAAGTTTATGAAGTTATAAAACAATTTGTTTTTAACGAGAGTTCTTGAGAGAACCCCAATCTGTGGCTAATTTCCCTGAAGGGGAAACAGCAGCGCCTAATAATTTCCCGCTCATCGCTAACTTAACTTCATCTTCCGTCAAGGCCGCGCGCCATATTTTGATTTCATCAAGAATGCCGTGAAATCCCATGGTTTTACCCCCGTCACACCACCAGCATCGGCCGATTTCAACATTTTTTCCCGTGTTCACAGGTGCTATTTTTTTGATACTCATCGTGGTCGCATCAGGTTTTCCATCAATATAGATTACCGCGTCGCCATTTCTATCATAGACGGCTGCGAGATGATGCCAATCCATATCCTGGATTTTCGCTGAAGTGGAAAACTCAATACTATTTGGAGCTGGTCCCGTACCAAAAATTGTATGGACGCTACTATCCAAAAACCCTATTCGATATCCATTCCAACTACCTTCGTATTTTGTCAGGATTTTTTGCCATCCTCCCGCAAGGTCAGCGCGTTTAAGCCAGAGTTCAATTGTCCAGTTATCCGCTTGGGGGTCTAAACCTGGGGCTGAAGGGACATCTACAAAAGCACCTATACCGTCAAAGGACATTCCACTCCCGTTTTTTCCCTCTTTTGCCCAGGAAGCATCCATTATTTTACCTTCATATCCGTTTCCACTGTCATCAGACACTGTTTGACCAGTGCCTTTATCAAACGACCAATAAGCGACAAGGTGGCTTCGGTCAACAGACAATACATTTGAAGCGCACAGCAATCCGCTCATAACTATAGCATTTAGCAGTGCAAGTATCCGTTTTAACATTACTAATTTCCTCCTTCAAAGAAGTAAACCCAGCCTCAATTTCACCCATGAATGGCTAAAGGGCAAGATGGTAATTGGATTGTCGATTGTCGATTGACGATTGTCGATTGAAAAAATATTCTTCCAATCAACAATCATCAATCATCAATTATCAATCCCCCTCGCTCTTTATCTGTCCCCAAGCGGTGGTTAATTTGCTTGCGCTGGAAACGGCGGCGATGCCAATTACCTTCTTTAGGCCATCGGTCATGAGGCTCTTAATATCATCCGGAGTCAGAGCGACATTGAAAATCGCAACTTCATCAAGGGTTCCCGGAAAAGGGTCGGTAATTCCAGCAGCCCCAGAGTTCGGGTGTCTTGCGCCAATAAATAAATTAATTTTCGCCGTGGTTAATTTGCTGCTTCCTCTTCCATCTTCCTCCCCGTTTAAATATACTCTGATGTTACCGCTACTATCTGCGACACCCGCTAAATGATACCAGGTGTTAGTTGCAACTGCGGTTGCGCCAATAGCTTGTGTTGAAGACGTTTCGAACGTGGGCTTCCTGTCAGTGGATAAATACAACCCCCAACCCGACCTGGTATCCCATATTTCTTTTGCGGCAATCACATTCCAACGCGCAATAACGGTGGTTGTCATCCACCCTACAACCGTAATCTCACCGGTAAAGTTCAAACTCGGAACATCCCCGCAATCGACGTAATCAACGGAGCCATTAAGCTCTAAACCCTTGCCGAACTTACCATCGCCCAATTTCGGGGCGCCGATGTATTTTCCATCGGTGCCATTCTGTGAGGAATCCTTGGCGGCATTACCTTTGTCTTCGTCAAAGAGCCACATCCCCACAACCGATTTTTTGTCTATCCTGGCAGAACTTTGTCCTGTGAACATCAAAAGGACAATTAAAGTGACGCCGACCAAAGTTAATCCTGCTAAGAGATATTTTCTCATTTTATGAAACCCTCCTGTTAAAATTTTGAAAATTTACTTTCACATTACCTAAAGTTGAAATGTATACAGATGAATATACAACTATTTAGGCCCAAAAAAACTCAAGAATCAGGGAGGTTACTATGAATCTTCATTAGCACATTTCTGCAAATATCCAGATGCTCCGCATCAATATTCTGTTGGATTTCTAACGAAGTTTTCTGAGCAATCTGCATCAATTCCTCCTGCAATCTCTTACCTTTATTTGCCAGATAGATTAGCTTCTGTCGGCGGTCTAATCTATCAGGAATCCGAACCACCAAATCTCGCTTTTCCATAGAATCAATAATCCGGGTAATGCAGGTTTTATCTTTGTGGACAACATCGGCGAGGTCTTGCTGTCTTTGACCGTCCTGGTTTTGAAGGCACCTCAATATCCTCCATTGTTCAGTTGTAACATCATGGCCTGCTTGGGCGAAGCTTTGATTCAATCGTTTCCTAAAGCTCCTACTTATCCGCCTGATGAGGAAAAACAATGATTGTTCCGAATCGCAATCTTGATGATGCATAACCCACATCCATTTTATACTTCGATTATTTCAAGTATAGAAGATAAACTGTAAATGATTATTACTTTGACCCTAATGATGAATAACCAAAACCGTTGTATAGTCAACTATTTTAAAGTGTATCATAGAAATTGTAAGTTGTCAAGATTTTTTTCCAAACTTTTCTTCCAAACTTTTCTTTAAGAAAGAAAAGTTCCATCATAAGAAATAATTGGAAAAGAAATAATTGGAAAAGAAAAGTTCCATCATAAGAAATAAGAGGAAGAAAACAAACCTTGAAAAGGTTCTGAACCTTTTCAAGATTTCTCATGACATTTCGCCTTCATCTGCGGCGATTAGCATCGCATTTTCAATTTCTGCGATGGCATTCAGTTCACGCAAAAATTGCTGTTGCTGATACGCTTTTTTAAATGTAATGTTGAACGCAAGTTCCATGCTGGCGCCTTGTTCCAACGTGGTCATATTAATTAAAGTGCTTTTCCTCAGATATTTGTTGAAGACATCCTGGTATGCATTATCATTACCAGACGATGTTCTTAAACGGAATCTGAGCAGAAAATCGCTTCCTTTTATTTCGCCCAAGCGGAATCCGTGTATGATGAGGATGATGAGACTAATGATAGCAGTGCCCACGACGGCGATAATATGCGCCCCGGTTCCAGTCGCCATCCCGATGGCTAATGCAAAGAAGACGAAAGCGGTATCTCGAGTGTCCTTTACAGGGGTGCGGAAACGGATAATAGACAATGCGCCAACTAAGCTGAAAGCACGGGCGATACTGTTGCCAATGACCATCATTACTAAAGAAGTGACCATACACAAAAGCATGAGGGTGTGGACAAAAGAGACAGAATAAGAAAAGCCTCTGTGGGTTCGCCGATAAATCCATGCAACAAAGAATCCCAGGACAAAAGCAACGAGTATATTGATTACCACATTGCTCCAGGAGGTGAATTGTAAGTCTAATGATAGGTTATCGAATAGGTTCATGTTAATAAATTTCCCCACATTTTTCTATGCAAAGGCAATATTTGGAAATCGCCTCTGCCCATAAATTTAACTGCTGGATTATCCGCTTGAAGAAGAACGGCAACGAGCCGTTAAATTTTAACTCGAGAATGCAACGGCTATTCACAAATCTCCAGTCTGTTCCTGTGTAAAAGAGGTCATAGGCAAATCTGCCAGGCAAGCACTGAAGATTCCGGTCTAAGGTCAAACGAGCGCTATCGTCAAAAATACCTGTGTATGCTTCGCGCTCGTAAGCAATTAAAACTGTCGGGCGTAGTTGTAAGGACGGAATGAAAAAGAGAAAAGAGTTGAGAACTTTTATTTCAGCACTACTTCTTTTGCCATTCGGATGGTAGCCTCCATATCGGTCAAGAATTTTAGGAAGTTCTGCATAATCTATTAAAGTGCGTTCCTTGATAACAATATTATTATGTTTCTGCTTGATTTCGAGAAAAATTTCGGCATGATTATCGTTGTATCCTCGGATGCGGAACTTTTTTCTGGTATGTGAACCCTCCAGCTTTTCATGGTAAAATTTCAAATCATCCGTGTCTAAATAGAGACTTCTCACAAGGTAACTTTTCGACTCACGTTGCTTTAAGTGTTCATCCAATGTCATGTAAGGATGAATGAGACGAATGAGTTCAGGATATAGTTCTTGTGGTAAATAATATTTCAATTCGCGACGCTGGAATCGTAACTGTGTATTCATGTCCCAAAACCTATTACCTTGTTACAGTTGTAGTAACGACTTCAGTCGTCCCCCTTAATAAAGGGGGGTAGGGGGGTTGTCCTAAACGCTTGAAATCGCTACTACGAACCTGTCAATTCAAAAGTATTACAATGTATTACTTCGGTTTTAACAAATCTATAGCCTTCGAGATTAAATTGATTGCGCCTTTCATATCCCCTCTTTGCACATATTCCTTCGATTTAGCATCCAGCTTTTTCGCCTCGGTTATATCAATGCCCTCATTCAATTTCTCCTCCATGAGACGGTGAAGCTCATCTAATTTGCCAGAGAGTTCATCGGGTATTGGCGGAAAATCCCTTCCGGAAGGCGGTTTAAACGAGCGTGGAACGAATCCCCTTTTTCTGCCTGTTAGTTGTGCTTTTACGGATTTGATACGTTCTGCCACAAACGGCTTTAGACCGATGACAATATCTACGCGCGGGCGTTGTTGAGATTGGATATGCTGTTCAATGCTCCGCTTAAAATCCTCCGTCGGGAAATCTTTCCACATATCCAATTGAACATCCTTTTCTATTTTTTGGTAAAGCGCGTCGATTTTCTGGTACATTGCGTTTTGCTGAAATGGACCATCAAGGAGAATTTTTATTTTTTCGATATATCTCTCTTTGAATTTTGGGACGCGAAGGATGCGTTCAATGAGAATCTTCGGTTTGGCATAAGGTTCATATATATCAAGTTCCATCATATCTTGCGCGCTACCCATCTGAAAGTTGCCGAACGCTTCGTTTACATCCCAGGGTATAAACTCGACTTTACCCGTGCTTGTATTGAAGTAGAGATAGTAGTTATGGCCAGTCCCTGCATAGCTGTCGAGGTTCGATAGCAAGGTGTTTACAGCAAGCCAGGAGAGGAACTTTTCGACATTGAATGTATTCTCTATCTCTAAAGGAAATTTCTCTTCAGGTGTCTCGTTTAGCATTTTGATGAATCGCATTAAGACAGAATAGTCCCACTGTTTCTCATTCAGCTTCACTTCGTATTCTCTTTCATATCGCTTCGGGTCATCTCCTATATAGGTGAGGGCAGACATCGCTTCGCCTTTGAAAAGGTTTCCCGTTGTATCAGCGAATTGAGCATCAAGAAAAACTTTGTCAACCTGCTCTACAAGGGTGAAAAGCCCAATGTACTCTTCATTATACTCTCCAGGAATTGTAAGATACAATTTCGCAAATGTCACCCGCGGCGCAGGCGCCCCCGCTTCGCGAAACAAATCGTAAGCCAATTTTTCTCTGAGTAACGATGGGTCTTTGAATCCGTTGTTGAAATTCAGCGTTTTGAAACCGTGGAAACTTTGCTTTATATATTCATCGAATTTGAATTTGTACGATTTCTTCAGCCCCCTCACTGAGGTTGAGGAATTGCCCTTAAATCTGATTCCAACGTCCTGATATACTTCGTCGCCAAACCTGATGGTACATTTAACATATTTGAACGGACTGTCCCACATTTTCAACCAGTCTTCGCGGTTGACAGTAATATGGAATGAGAGAATATTAGCATTTTCAAAAACCAGGTTGTAATCTGGTTTATCTTTAGTAGATGCTAACGAAAAAAATGCCATGCCCAAAACGAGGCAAATTATATTGGTAGAAAGAATTATCTTTTTCATTTCATCATCTCCTTGTAGCCGAAGTCGCAAGACTTCAGGAAAATAATAGCCCCGAATTTTGGCAAATTCGGCTACAAAATTTGGGTGCTTATAATGGCACATCGGCGACATACCCTTACTTTTTTATTCCTTCTTCAGTCTCAAGCGTTTTTCTTGAAGGCGGAAATCTATCTTCCATCATGCCAGGCTTTACTGGTTGGAAGCGTGGTTCTTTTTCGATAGGCGCTTTCCTGATTAACTTTAAATCCGCCGCGTTAAATTGGTAGAGCATGTTGCCAGATAAAACATATACGTAATTGTTTGTCGCGCAAATAGCTGCTCCACCTGAACCAGGAAGAAAAGTTGGAAGTTCTGGTTCCCTTGGATATTGAGCCGTAGCGTTATTGTACCATACAGCCAACGCGACAATCGCTAAAATTCCCAATGCCGCCGAAGTGGCTATAACAATCTTTTTAGTCATGTTATCACTTCCTTCAAGGAGGTATTAGAGGGCATGTTTCAAATTTTCTCAAAAATTAGTTGACAAAGTGGCAAAGGGGCAAGAGGGCAAGAGGGCAAGGAGGCAAAGAACTATTAGCCATCTTGCCGTCTTGCCGTCTTGCCCAATTACCATCCGCCGAAATGTAAACTATTTTCTGAAACATACCTATTTTTGGATACTTTTACTGCTCATTCCTTTTTCCCGGAGTCATAGTTAATTGCTTGAAATTTCCAGTACCATCAGGGAATCTACCATAAGCGACGTCTTTTTCCTGTTTGCCAAATTCCATTGCGTCAAGCACCTTATTTCCTCGCTCATCCTTATCGATTAGCATCACTGTTTCCCCATTCTGTGAGAGTTTGAAATTGGCGTGAAGTTCCGGGTCTTTGCCATCCTCATCCGCCCAAACGATTAAATAGCCTTTTGGAGGAATGGTTCTGTTTTGGGGGAATGTCCACTTACGAGGGTTATCTTTGTTATCGCTCAGATACATTCCTGAGAGGTCGATTTCCTGGTCGCTGAGATTGTGTAGCTCAATCCAATCATCATATTCACCCTGTGGGTCAGTCAGGCTCTGAGTGTTGAAGGCCATAATTTCATTAATGACGACTGAGGATGATTCCGCAATAGGCGGAGTTACCCGGTAGGTAAATGCGCCAAATTCAGCTTTCGGCGGCGCGAAAGTAGTCGTTCCCACTGAGGCAATCGAACGCGCTTCAATGTAATAATGCACCTGTGTGCCGGCGGGAAATGGAGGAATTTCACCGCTGTAGATACCATCACCTGCTTTACCATCGTTATGTGCGTCATCATCAAACATCGGCACGCTATCGAAGGGTAACTCAGTTCCTGCCGCGTAGTATAATATCACCGCATCTATCTTGACATCTAAACTAATTTCAGCTTTGATTTGCACCGCTTTGTTTGCCAAAGGGCCTGATGAAAACGTGGAGACTGATGTAATCACCGGGGTAGGTTTGTTGATTTCGGGATAGCTGAGGAGAAACTCACGGCGTTCCTCAACAAAGCGTTTGAAATTTGGTGCGCCTCGGCCCGGGCCACCTCTGCGACCACCAAAGCCACCATGTCGGTCTACAAAATCGTCAAGTGGAGGTTCAAAACCATCCGGAGGTGGCATAAATTCATCTGGAAGAGGCATATTCCAGACTCCGCCCGGAGGAGGTCCAAACCCGCCTGGAGGGCCAAAGTCCTCTCCACCGCTATTATCTTGGGTCGCACTACTGACAAACGCATCGTAGGTGTAAAGTTTTTTATCATCTGCTTTGACTTCCGCGTCGATGAGCGATTGGTATTCCTCAATGATGGGACTTAGAACGTTCCAGTCTAACCACTCGTTGACGAGTGTCCGGATGTGGGCGAGATAACGCGCCCGCAAATGAGGAATAGAGAGCAATCGACTGATAAGAGGTCGTGTTTCGTTATTCTCATGGATGACCGGGCTTCGCATCGGGTCTGAGTCTTCCCGCGAGCCTGGGCCCGGACCGCCTGCATAACGAAATGTTTCATTATTGTCGTACGGTATTATATGGAACCGCCCATTTGTATCCTGATAGAGGTCATAATCGCTACCTCGGCTGATGTAGCCATCATTGTCGATTAAAACATTGTCCAAAGCAATGAACCATAGCGCACAGTCTATGTTGAATATCGGCTTCAAGGCGGCTTCCAGTTGTTCATCGGGTGTTTTATTGAGCGTCTCACACAGTTTTATCAAATCCGCCCAGGCATCAGGCGCGTTTCCCGTTTTCAATTGAAAATATCTTTCATAATCGGCAGGTTCTGACCCATTCCAAACCAAGGCTCCTCCCCCATCCATACTGGCTGGAACCTTCCAGCGGACACCATCTTTGGTGCCGAACCAATCTCTCAGGAAATCCTTATTGAATTGCTGGACATTGACGTAAATTCCCCAGTTCTCACCGTTGACGACAAGCTTGACAAAGTTCGCCTTTGGAGCTGGTAGATATGCGCGACAAATACGCACATAAAGAACTTCGCGTAGGAAAGATGGGTCTTCGTTGCAATTCAACAGGTTAAGCGTCTTATAACCGTAAAGATGTTGATTCTTATCATCATAATCAATGGCGATATTAAAAGACTTTTTCTCCGTAGGCATCATGTAAGACGAGTTGCCGCGAAAACGAACACCCACCGAAGGATAAGCCTTCCCATCTACAATAAGCTCCGCCGGCACATCCACGTCCGTTCGGTAGAAGTCTCCGAGTTCCTCATACCAGTCTTCATTTGGAAATTGAAGATACAAAGTACGTAAAACTTTTTCATCATAGAGACCAGCTTTTGTATTGTAGGAAACAGGCGCATAAGCATTCATTTTCTCCGCCTTTGTTGCTTTTGTTTCAACAGTGTTTTTTCTCTCTGATGCTTCTCTCCCAGGGAAACCGCGGTCAGGGAAACCTCGGCGCTCAATTTTATTGTCTTGAATATATTTGCGCGCGGCTTTTCTTTCCTCGTCGTTTAATTTTCCATCACCATCGGTATCGAATTGAGGAATAAGCTTTTCTCGTTCGGAGCCTGGGCCACCTGGAGGGCCACCTCGACGACCTCCGAAGTCATCAAAGCGTTCCCGCCTTCTGTCTCTTTGTTGCGCTGAAGTGATATATGCACCCGTCAGTACCAAACCGACAACAAGTACAGATGCTAAAAGATGTTTGAAATTTCTGTGGTTCACACAGCCGAAGGTTGCGAGCTTTGCGAAGCAATCACCACTGAACAAAGTAAACATGATTTTTATCTCCTTTTTGTGATAAATTACAGATGTAGTAACGACTTCAGTCGTTTAGGTAGTTTTGAAGAATGCAAAACTTAATTATTGTTTAGACAATTCAGATTAATATTTGTTCGGATTTTTTCAACATCTTGACCATTTGCATCGGCGCGAATCTGTACCTCTGGCTCTAACCTTTTTGCCATTTGGTTGATAATGGGTAGAAAAACCTCTTCGGTATAAATTGTTTCGGTAATTTCTTTGAGGCGGATGGAGAAGAGATTCCTAAAATGCGGATTTGCCAGAAGCGGTCCTGAAAATAACCTACAGGTCGCCACCAGATTGGCTTACCCGGACGTATATAGAGTACCATATCCTTTTGCAACGAAAATTCTTCTCAATCTTCCGTTAATATTTGTTCGGTTGCATAGGATATGGCGTACCTATCTGAGGATGACCATCTTCCGAGTGGCGGTAAAATCACCTGCCCGCAGGACGTAGAAGTAAATACCGCTAGCAACTCGCTCCCCAATCTGGTTGCAACCATCCCAGTATGCAGCTTTTTCCTGACTGATGTAGCGGTCTCGCCTTTGGAAGCCAGGGTCTAAACACTGCACCAATTGTCCGCGTAGGTTGTAGATTTCAAGCGAAACAGGAGAATCCTTTGCCAATTCGTAGAGAAGCCAGGTTTCAGGGTTGAATGGATTCGGGTAGTTTTGCTTCAGAACCGTTTCCTTTGGCGCTTTTACTATATTCACTATCTGTTCCTGGCTGAACCCACGCGACCTATCTTCTGTGCGATTCCAGTCACAGTCATCATCGTATGCGGATATCTGATAAACTATCTGCTTGCCAATGGACTGGCCTGGAATTCTGGCGTCTGTCTTACATATTCCTGGTGACAAAAGGCTCATCGGAATCTTCTTTGAACTCGCTGAAAGTTCACCATCATCATCCCATATAAGATATATACCCTGTTCGTTGTTTCCAGGCGGTTCGTCATCAACTCCCGATGGGTCTGCGATACTACATCTAATGTCAAAATCTATCCCTTCAGTAACTTCCTTTGGGTAAAATGCTGAGAAGGATGGCGGCTCGGTATCATCGTCTTCTGGTGTGGCAGTAACCTCAATGGAATGGAGGCTCTCATTTGCGCATATACTGTTTCAGGTGGATTAGGAGCAAAATTATTGAGAGGGCGAACACTTACGGGGTCGAAATTGGCGGACAGATATTTTCCGTCACTTGTCCGGACATTGTACCAATAGGTTACTCCCGTCTCTACTGTATTATCGGTGTAAGTGGCTATTCCACAATTTACTTCTCCTACTATGTTGTATGGACCTTAGCGACTATCAGACCGATAGATGACATATCTCGCTACCCTGGAGTCATCGGAGGAGAGCTGCCAGAATAGAATGATATTGTTCCCTTTGTCGGCCGGCGCGTCGCTGTTATAGAAAAGCTCGGGGGCGATGATAACGTAATCAGCTTTGTGACGGGTCATGAGATTGTCAGGATAGCTTACGCTACCATCCCCCCAAGCCTCCACAGAAGCGCCTATTGTCAGGCTAACCATAAGGCATAGAAATACCCAGAAACGCATACGCGCTAGGGCGATTACAGCGCCAACCATTCTTTTTATTGGGTAGTGTGAACTTAAATTTCTGTTTTTGCGTAACTTCATTCATTTCCTCATTTTTGTAAGGGATTAAAATTGGGTAGTCACCATATTATTACTTTGGTTTTGCAACAAAACGGTGCTTTGGTACTTTGGTAACTGGGTAATTGGGTAACTTGGTCTTGGGTAATTTCCACCTTACCACTTTACCCCCTTACCAAATTTCCCAATTACCAAATTACCACTTTGCCATTCACGTTATAAACAAAATATTAGATGGCGAGCACCCAAATTACTTTGGATAACCAACCGTTTGGGCCATGATAATCAGGAGTTGAGGTTGCAATCCTAATATATTGGCCATTTTGGTCTTATCTATAGAAGTGCGGGTAACGACAGCTATGTTCACTTCGTTCACCAACGCCTTCGGCTTATGGTTGGCTGCAGCGCCATAGAGGTAAACATTCTGCGAACAGTGTCCAGCATCTATGGCGGCGGTCATGATTTGTGCTTCACGCTCTTTAAGAACATCGAATTTGGAAAGGTCGGAAACATAGATTAGGTTTAGTGGCGCAATACCAACATAAGGCTGCATGCCAGCATCTTTACGGTAATCACCGGAAACAACAGGAAGAAGTTCATGCTTTTTAGCTTCATAAAGATATACTCCTTCCTTCACTACCGCATAGACCTCCACATCCTGCTTATTCATTGCTGAGGGGCTTGTGCGCTTTCCACTTTCCGGCCTGTTGACCCCGTTAGCACACCAGAGAATGTTAGACAAATCTTGTAGGCTGAGTTCCTTTTCGGAAAAATCCCTGCTGCTTTTCCTCTCTTTTACTGCCTGCATAAATGGTTTATCATTCTCTAAAGCGGGCCTAAGAAGCTTTATAGTTTGCAAATTTTGAGCATTCATAATAGTTGCTTCTTCAAATTGTTTTTCAGCAACACCAAAGGTTGCAAGTATAAATGATAAAATTAACGCAAAAGTTATGGTCTTTTTTCCTCGTTTTTTGAAAAATGTCATGTTTTATTCCTCTCTTTCATTCAAAGGCTTTATAGACACCTTATTGTTATGGCTCAAAAGAACTTTAAACTGGATAAGTATGCCATCTTGAATAATATTATTCTTTCCAACTTGCCCTCTTCCTTGCTGTCTGTATAAACAAGGAAAAGGTTACTTTCTGGACGAAATTCCCACGAGAATAGAGCAAATATGTACTTTTTGCCATCCCGCGTCAACTCAAGGTTTCCGCGCAAAGCCATCTTCTGTGAAATCTGATATCCTATGCTGAAACGTCGGTTCAGCATAAGACTTTCGCCTTCTCTATCAAACCTATCAATTCCAACCTCAAACTTGAATTTCTGTAACGGTGTTATGGTTAGCCCGGAACCGATAAAGAAAGTCCTTTTGTTTTCTTGTTTGCCAATCATTATTGGCGCCATTATAGATACCCATTTCGGTGGGGAAAATCCGGTAAAGAAGAATATTGTCCTGTTAGTATAGACTATATTGGCGTCAAAATCGTCAATCTGTTGATACCATTCAGGTTCAGCCATGACGAAGAAATCTGCAATACCTAACCCGAATCCAACCCTGCAACTTTCATTGGTCTTAATCCCATCATGGTTTTCAAGCCTTTCGTAAGATACTCCTGTGTGAATCTCCTTGAAGATTTTGGCGTCACGTTTGTATCCATAATCAGTTGATATCCTCCCACCTCTGCGGTCAATACGTGGAATATAACCCGATTCTACATCGAAATTTCGGCCTATATCACCACCTTGAACCTCGAAAAATAATCCTTTTGCCTCTCGCTTCAAGCTAAAAATTGTGGCATTATCACTCTTGTCAGGAAACCAGCTTCTGGTAAATTGACCGATAAGTCTCATTTCATACGGTAAAGTAATGTTGCAGTCAATCCCTCCTGCACGATTATAACCATTAGCTTTTTGTTTGTTGACCCCAATAATGCCAATGCTTGAGTTTGAACCTATATCAGTCTGAGTTCTAAACACAAGATAGTTATTTTTCGTTTCATCCTTCGTGGTTTCATCGCCTTCTTTTGTGTCATTTGATTGACAATCAACAAACGCAAAGTTGAAACCACTTAGCTTACCAACAGCTTTGGCGCCATACATCAGGTCAGTTATTCCCACTCGACGAGTATAGAATAGTTCTATGGGCGTCTGAAAAAGTTCCATGCCCTCTTGAAAGAATGGTCGTTTTTCTGTGAGTCTTTCTTCTATGTCACCAAGATTGATTCGTTCAGGGTCCGCTTCGATTTGGCCGAAATCAGGATTAAAGGTAAAATCCGCCGTTATTGTAGAAGAAGGATACCTGACATCAATACCGGCATCGGGTTCGATTTCACGTTCGGGGTTAATCTGTGGTTTGATAGTCGCGTAAGGCTTTAACTCCAATCTTCTGGCAACCACAAGGTCACTGACTGTTAAATCTTCCAGACGTCCAAACCTTGATACGTTGAGTTGTCTGTCGCCGACGTTTGCCCAGGTGTCCCTTTCATTAAACTCCTGATTGCCGCGCCAGAAGTTGATACCCCACTTACCATCACCCTTCTTGTTGAATCGAAGTTCGGAGAATGGAATCGCCATTTCTGCTGTCCAGCCTTTATCAGTCTTAGCGGTTTTTGCTTCCCAGGCGCAATCCCATGCTCGTGAACGGTCCCACATGGGGTCACCGCCACCTATACTTCCTTCGTTGGCGATTCGACGGTCGGCTTGCGCATCAATGCAATTGATAGCAAAGCTGTAACAATTCCGATGGTCATGATAAGTGTCGAGAAAAACCTCTACGAAGTCATCACGAAAGAAATCCGAATCACGCTTTGTCTGTGAACTCACTATCCGGCTTGTGTCATTTTTGAAACTATCAAAACCTACGTACAGCTTTTCTTTATCGTAAAGTAAGTATACAATTGTAGGCTCTTTTGGTTTCTCGCCCAACGTTGGCTCAAACTGGATGAAGTCTGTCGCTTTACCAGCCTTTTTCCAACATTCATCATTCAGGTTGCCATCTATTTTGGGAGCCTCGTTTGGTTCTATTTTAACCGCGTGGATGACTTTTTCATCTTTTTCTTGAGCAATTGATTTAGTTACACCAACAACAATCAGACACATAACACATATCAAACACAATACAAAGATATGTTTCATACGCACCCTCTTTAACGAGCTTTGAATTGTAGCCCACATTTCTAAGGTAGCCGAAGTCGCCAGACTTAGGGCATCCCGACTTCTGGCGACTTCGGCTACGATAGAATTTTGGGCTACTTTCCGAGAAATCTCTTAACGGAAATTTTGCATATAATTATACTCCTTGTTAGCAACTAAATACAAGAGAGAAGATGCAAATTAACTTAAGTAACTATGAATTTGGTTTTATTCCTTTCTGAATAACCGCAGAGACGCGGCGAACGCACTGGCGCGCTGGAGCGTTGGGGAAATGGAGAGATGGAGCTC